>Ga0209048_10000080_pt1 | contig 90194 bp, 75 predicted proteins | sample FrelakmetCRP12CR_FD_187146 | JGI IMG/M metagenome (GOLD analysis project Ga0209048, IMG submission 187146) | Freshwater lake sediment microbial communities from the University of Notre Dame, USA, for methane emissions studies - CRP12 CR (SPAdes)... | ecosystem: Environmental > Aquatic >...
CGGGCCGACAGGGCGGGATTTCGGATCACCGAGCTCCCGATCGAGTGGAGCCACGTCGGATCGAGTCGGGTGCGCCCGGTGCGGGACGGCCTCTCGATGTTCGGTCAGGTCATCCGAGTCCGGCACGCGCTGCGACGGGAATCGCGCCGGGAGACTGTCGAGCTTCCCGAGTCCCGGGTACTCGAACTGGTCCGTGTGATCCCGGCCGAAGCCTCAAGCTGACGGCGCGGCGAAGTCGGCACGGTGCCCTGAGGCCGTCATGACCGCCTCGTCTCCGAGCGTCGGCGATGGTGGGATGTCGAGCGCGACGTTCGATGTGATGGCGCGTCTCGAAGAACGCCACTGGTGGTTCCGGGCCAAACGACAACTGGTCGTAGATGCGCTGGGGCGGACGCGCGCAACCGGTCCGGCCGCGGACATCGGTTGCGGCACCGGTGCCATGGTCGTCGACCTTGCTCGCGGCGGGTTCGGTCCGGCCCGGGGGATCGACGCGGACGAGTACGCGATCGGGTGTGCCGAATCACGGTTCGGTGTCGAGCGAGACTGCAGGTTCGAGGTCGGCAGGGCCGGTGTCGTCCATCTGCCCGATGATTCGTTGGGGGTCGTATGCGCACTCGATGTCATCGAGCACATCGACGACGATCTGAGCGCGCTCACCGAGTTTCGCCGCGTGCTGCGGTCGGGCGGAACGCTGGTGGTCACAGTTCCCGCGTACAGATTCCTCTGGAGCAAACATGACGACCGGTTGGGGCACCGTCGCCGGTATCGGCGCTCTGAACTCGTGGCCACGCTGCGGCGTGCCGGCTTCGACGTCAGCCGCGCGACGTACTTCCACGCCTGGCTACTTCCGATCGCCGTGCTCGTACGCAAGACGCCGCTGCGACGTTTCTTCGACGATGGTGCCGAAGAAGCGAGCTATGTGCATCCAGTGGTCAACGCCGTGCTCGGATCGATCTGTCGTGTCGAGCGAAGCGTCGTCTCGCGTGTGGATCTGCCGGCCGGGATGTCATTACTTGCGGTTGCAACCGTTCCGAACGATCACTGAACCGAGGTGTCGGTGACGCTGTAGAGGCGCCAGCCGTTCTTGGCGTCCTTCCATTCCTTCACGAGTCGCCCGATGCCGGCACCGTCGGCGTACAGCGTGGGGAAGTTCACATTCAACGCGTCCCAGCTGGCGGCATTGGGCGACGGTACCAGCAGGTACTTCACGCGGAATTGCGTCGGGTCGGCGGCCGTCTGCTCGAAATCCAGGTCCGAGGTCACGACGAACTGCTCGGGGTTCGACGACGCGAGGATGACCCCGAACGAGAACGCGGTGTCGGTGAGGACCGAACCATTGCGCAAGCGGAGATTGTCGAGGTAGCGGGCGATGTCGCGTTGGGGCTTGAAGAAGCCGGCGATCACGGACGCATCCTTCGGATACGAGAGACCGGTCAGTGAATGCAGCGGCATGGACTCTTCGACGCCCAGCTTTGGTGTGCGGATCGCGGCCACCGTGGCCGGGATCGCCGGCGCCAGCAAGACGAGGGCAACGGTCGCGGCCGTCACCCCGGGAAGTGCTCCGGCCACGAATCGGTCCCATGCCGAGCGGGCGTCTTGCACCTCCGCCGGCGTCCGTGGAATCAAGACGAACCCGACGAGCAGCGCGACCATCGGGACGATCGAGATTCCGTATCGAAGGAACGGATACAGCCGACCCGTGCCCAAGGAGAGAAACCAGAACGCGCTGACGCCGCCGAGCGTGGTGACGATGGCGAGCACACGCGGATCCTTACGGCTCAGGGCCACGATCGTGGCGAGCACGAGCACCACCAGGATAAGCGGTTCGAGGTGGAAGATCTGGCTGAACCCGAGCTCGGAGCGGGCTGCGAACGTGTCGCCGCCGAACAACTTGATCAACGTGCCTTTGAGGAGACGGATCTGATTCGACGATCCGTACTGGGACGTGAGTGTCGCGAACGGTGTGCCGACGATGAGCCAGGATGCGCCCGCCCATGAACCCACCGCGAAGAAGAAGGGCATGGCGACGACGGCCATCTCGGTGAAGCCGGAGCGGAGCCGTTCGCGACGGGTGCCGCGGGAGCGCAAGAAGGCGACGATGACGACGAGCGCGATCGTCGACAGTCCGGCCCCGATGGCCTCGTACCGCGTCCAGTACGCCAGGCCCAACGCGACTCCGGTTCCGGCGAGACCACCGAGTTCGTTCGATCGCAGCCAGCGCATCAGGTAGCGGCACGCGAGCACGAGGAAGAAGAGGAACATTGCTTCGCTGGTCGCGTATCCACCGTGGATCAGAATCATCGGGTGTATCGCGAAGAGGACGGTGATTGTCAGGCGAGCGGCCCGCCGGAGCCCCATCTCGGCCAGGCACGCCCGGATCAGCGCGACGGTCCCGGCCATGAACAAGGCGGATTCGATGTTGCCGATGAAGCCGAGCCGGGTGAGGTCGGCCCAGAGGAACTTGAGCGGCAGGAATGGGACGAGAACCAACGAAGGCAGTGGGTTCCACACGAAGCCGACCGCGGCGAGATGCGGATCGCGGCTGAACACCACGTAGTACGCGTTCCCGACACGGGAGAGCGCGTCGCCGTGGATCACGTCCGACATCAGCGCCAGCCGGACGCCGACCGCGAGATACAGCGCGAGCGGGATCAGGAAGCCGAGGTGAGCTTCGAGATCACGCGGTCGGCGCGGTCTCGGTGGTTTCGGTGGCCGTTCCCGGATCGGACGAGCCGCTGCTCGTTCGGGAGCGGGCGCGGGCGCGAGCTCGACCATGGCGAGGTGACCTTCGGTCGGTGCGACAGCGGGAGGAGCGGGCGCGGTGTCGGGGGCCGTTGCCGTTCCGACAGCGACCTCGGCACGGGTCGTTTCTGCCGCAGGATTGGCGAACGCGGCCTCGATGAGCTCGGAAACCGACTGGCGGGGCTCGCGGCGCGCGCGCGTCGACACCATCGAACCCAAGAGAACGAGCCCCGCGAGCAGAGCGAAGATGAGCACGAGCGGACTCCCGAGAACTCGTAGTGCTGTGCCTGCTCACGATCGCCGAGGGAGCGGAAACGGTCAATCCGGGGGCGGGTCTGATTCCAGGAGTTCGACAAGGCGTTCCCGGCGCGTCATCTGGGGGTCGCTTTCCATCCGCCGGGCGCTTCGCTCCCCGTCGGCCGCCGACTGTTTGCCTGTCGTTCGCGTGGCGTTCGTTGTCGCCTGAGGCCGTGTTCACTACCCGCTCCTATCGTCGAACCGTCACGCGACGGGGCAGGAGGCTTCGGGCAATGTGCCGTCATCCATGCGTCACGCAGCATCGCGACAACAAGGGCGATGTTGGACCGCGGCGGTGGGATCTTCGATGACCATGACGGAGGATTCCGTTGACCGGCGGACTGTTCCCGACATGACGGAGCAAACGGCATACGACGAGCTCAAGGAGCGCGCCGAGGCTGTCCTTCGGAACCTGCGGGCCCGCGGGGGACCTGATGCCGCCGGCGCGGCGGACTCGAAGAACGTCGCATCCGCGAGTCGGGGCGACCTCGACGCGCGCGTCGAGGCGGGGCTGGCGGCCGCGAAGGAGCGGGCGCGGACGATCGTCGGGCGGTCCGGGGCGGACCCCCCGGCGGGCCAAGGTCCGGCGTCCACCCCGGCGGACGCAGTTCCGGCCCCGAGCGGCCCGAACACGAGCAGTGGTCCGGCTCCTCTCACCACCTCGGCGCCGGAGGTCGCCACGAGTGCGCACGCCGGGCCGGATCCTGCGCCCGCGGTGGCCTTCGAGCCCGACGACGCGTACTTCGCCGAGCTGCGTCACGCGCTCGACGGGCATACGTCCATGGGTACGGCACCTCCGGTCGCGGCTGTGACCGCGGCCGTGCTCACTCCGACTGCGGTGCCTGTTCCGGCCGAGGCGCCCCCAATCGACGGCACGCCGACGCCGGCGGCACCCGCCATCGCGGTCGTGGACGGTGATGTCCAGGCTCGTACGTTGCCGGTGCCCGTCGCGATCCCGGAACCGGGTGGCTCACCGACGCCACCGGCCGCGCCGGCATCCGCGGCGCCGAGCGTCCTCTCGAAGCGCAAGGCGCGGATCGCGCTGGCCGGTCTCCTGCTCCGCGACGTCTCGCTCCTCGCACTGCTGTTCCTCGCCTTCCAGTTCTGGGGCAGCAATCTCTTCACCGGAGGTGCGCAACGCTCGTTGCGGGAGCAATTCGCCGCCGAGGGGAAGACGAACGCGGTCCCGAAGCCCGGTTCGGCCATGGCGATCATGGAGATCCCGTCGATCGGGCTCCGGCAGGCGGTCGTGGAGGGCACCACGGTGGGCGACATCCGTCGTGGTCCCGGTCACTTCGTGTCGACGCCCCTGCCCGGCCAGCCGGGCAACGCCGTGATCACCGGGGCCCGCAGTACGTACGGCGCGTCGTTCGAGCGATTGGACGAGATCGCCGTCGGTGACAAGATCCGCGTCCGCACGCATCAGGGCAGTTTCGTCTACATCGTCAAAGGACAACGCGTCGTCTGGCCCTCGGACCGCGATCTGCTCGTCGACCACCGCGACAATCGGCTCACGTTGACGTCGGCTCACCCGAAGCTGAGCCCGCGGCAACGCATCGTCGTGTGGGCGGCCCTGGCGCCGAGCTCGACACCGGCGGCACCGGCCTCGACCGCGCCGCTGGCGACGCCGGCGACGCTGGCTTCGGAGGATCCGGGCTGGTTCCACGACAACGGCATGTGGTTGCCGTCGTTCTTCTGGGCCCTCGTGTTGGTGGGCGCGTACCTGGGGATGCATCGTCTCGCCACGCGGTGGGACCGGCGAAAGGCGATGCTCCTGGGTGTGCCGGTGCTCGTGCTCCTGATGTGGCCGCTGTTCGTCAACTTGGGCCGCGCCTTCCCGGCCAACCTCTGATCGCTCGGCCATGCCTCGACCGCTGGTACTGCTTCTCGTGGGATGCCTCGTGATCGTCTCGGGTTCACGGCTCGCGGTTGCGGGCCCGATCGACGACGCGGTGGCCAAGGCCGCGAAGCTGCAACAGCAGCTCGACGCGAACGGCGCGCTCGCCGACCTACTCTCCGAACGTCTCGACCGGAGCCGCATCGAGCTCGATCTCGCCGAGGCCGGCGTGCGCAGCGCCGGGCGGCGCATCGCGACGGATCAGCGTCGCGTCGAGAGGCTGCGGCGGCAGCTGGAGCACCGCGCGGTGCAGATGTACGAGCGGGCCGGGCGCGGGGCGGGTCTCCCGGCGTCAACGGGCCCCCCGGCCGAGCTCGGCCGCTCACGGCAGTACATCAGCGCGGCCGACGGCCGCGACGACCACCTCGTCCATGAGCTCCACCGCTCGCTGCGGGATCTCGCCTCGGAGCAGTCCCGCAAGCTCGCGGCGCGCCGGCGGGCCGAGGACGAATCGACGCGGCTCGACGCGGCCCGTCGACGTGTCGAGGAAGCGGACACCTTTCAACGGTTGTTGCTCGACCAGGCCAAGGGCGAGCTCGCCGGGCTGTTGGCCCAGGAGCAGGCGCGCCAGGAGCAATCGAGCCTCGTCGCGGCGGCGTCTCGCGAGTACTCCGCGACGGATGCCGTACCGCAGAACGCGGGCGCCTCGGCCGCGGTGCAGTACGCCGTCGCGCAACTCGGCAAGCCGTACGTGTATGCCGCCGCAGGCCCGGATCAATTCGACTGCTCCGGCCTCACGATGATGGCGTGGCGCAAGGGCGGCGTCGACATGCCGCACTACACCGGTTCGCAGTATGCGATGTTCCCGAAGGTCTCGCTCGATGCGTTGGAGCCCGGAGACCTCGTGTTCTTCTACCACGACGTCCATCATGTCGGGCTCTACATCGGTGGCGGCCGGATGATCAACGCTCCACACACCGGAGATGTCGTCCGGATCGCGGGGATCTACCGGGATTCGCTCGCGGGCGCCGTCCGACCGACGCTTGCTCCGGCCGAGAGTCCGGTACCGGTCACCTCGACGACGTCGCCGAGCCCGTCGTGAAGCCCAGTGACCGGAAGGTGACGCGCTCGCAAAGACTCGGAATACCTTCTCGAACTGCGATTGAGTGCGTTCCGCCGAATCGGCACAGTGGGCCTCGAATCCGTGTGCATGGAGGCGACACGGGGAGCGTGGCGCGGTGAACGGGCTCTCGAAGGTCGCCTCGATCGGCAGCGTCCTGTGCGCCGCCGGGGCCACTGCCTTCGTTCTCGGGCTGGGGCCTCACACGCCGGCACACCACAAGGTGGCCAAGATGCAGACGGTCACGACCTCGACCAAGCCGGTGATCGTCGTCGAGAGCGCAGCCGCCGAGCGACCGACGACGGGGCCGTCCACGACCGGCCCCGTCGTCTACCGCTCGTCGACTCCACGATCGATCGGCGTCAAGGGGTCCCGGGTCGTTCGACCGGGAGTGGGTCCGTCGACGCCGGGAAGTCCCGCGACGCCGGGAAGTCCCGCGACTCCGGGCGTGGGGACCACGGCCCCGTCATACGAACAGCACTTCGCATCGGCGTCGGCGGCAATCCAGTACGTCGGCCCATCGACGCAGGACCGCGAGCGCTCGGCCGACGAGTGCCTGGCCCTGCTCGGCGGCGCACCACGTGCAGGCCTGGTGAAACAGGTCGTGCGAACAGACGGTCTCGGCGACACCGCGTCATTGCATGTCACCCTGACGTCGGGTGCGCGCGCCGCCGCGGCCGACGTCGTGCGGGATTGCATCTTCGTGGACCGCAATCTCAATGGAACGTACGACGCCAACGAGACGCTGGTGAGCTACTACAACACCGGCGCCAACTTCGTTGGCACCGGTCCCACCGCCAGCTCGTTCTCGTTCAACGTCTCACTCGACGCCCGCCCCGTCGATCGAATCTGTGACCGTGCCCAGCGTCAGCACTCCGGCGCGCCGGCCACGTTCGATGATCGCAGCGAGCTCGTGTGCGTGGTCGCTCCGGCCGTTGTCGTGCCGGAGAGCGGCAGTGCCGCCCTGTTGCCGATCTCGGCTGCCGTGGTCGTCGTTCTCGGTCTCGGCGGCGCGTTGTGGTGGCGTCGCCGGCAACGGAGACGAGCGCCGTGATGGGGAAGCCGTGAGCGTCGCGCAGCCCACCATCGGGCCACCGGACACCGCGTCACTGGTCCGGACGAACCTGTTCGATCGGGTTCGGGTGTGGCTTCGCGATCCGGACGTCGCGTCCATGATGCGCATCGGTGTCACGCTGTGCGCCGTGATCGCGGCGTACCACTACTCGTTGCGATCACTCATGCGCAGCCTGCAGTACGACACGCCGTTGGCCTATCTCGGCCTCGTGCCGGTCGTGGCCCTCGGACTCGCCGGGATCAAGATGCGATCGGTTGCCGCCGAGCCGCCGATCCACGACCGTCATGTGGACTACATCGTGGGTGTGCCGATGCTCGCGACCGCGTTGGCGATCAACCTCCTGATGCCCGGCAAGTTGTCGACCATGTTCTGGGTCTGGCGCGTGGATCTTCTGTCGCTCCCGCTCTACGTAGCCGGCTCTATCAGCCTGGTCTTCGGCGTGCGAATGTTGTGGCGACTCCGCCTCCCGGTTCTGTTTCTCTTCCTCGCGTGTCCGCTGCCCTACACGGTGGTGCTCCTTCGCTATCTCGATTCGTTCACCGAGCTCACGCTGATGGCCGTCAAGTCGGTGCTCCGCGTCGTATACGTCGCCCGGCCGGTTCCGGGTGGCGATGGGACGCTGTTCCGAGTGGGATCGGGGCCGACACGATTCGACGTGAGCATCGCCACGTCGTGTTCCGGCGTGAACGGCACGATCGGCTTCGTCCTCGTCTGTGCTGCGTTCGCTCCCTTGGTGGTCGGCCGTCTGATCAACAAGCTGCTGTGGTTCGCCGCGGGCATCACACTCATCTGGTCACTCAACGTCTTTCGCATCGTCATGATCTTCTTCGCCGGGAACTGGTGGGGCGAGGGCGTGGCCATCAACGGCTTGCATCCATTTCTCGGTCTCGTCACCTTCAATCTCGGCGTCGTTGCGATGTTGCTGTTGATGCGGCGGTTCCGGCTGCAATTCCGGGCGCTCGACACGCGATCGGTCGAGGAACGGGCGGCGAAGACGCACCGCCGGAAGATGCTGCACGCCGTCCCGAGAGCGAAGACCGCCTTGGCGATCGTGTGCGTCGTGGGGGCCTCCCTTGCGACGATCAACGCCACCTACCGCGACTACGACCTCGTCGCGAGCGATCTCGGATCACCGAAATTGGCCGCGTTCATCGAGCACCCGAGCCAACCGGACGGTTGGAAGCACTCCTTGACCGCGACGTTCCCGTGGGCGAGTCGGTTCTTCGGTGACGACGCACGGTGGAGCCGATGGTCGTATGCGGCGACCGGCGCCGGTTCGTTGTTGCACTCCGGTGCGCCGATCTATGCCGACGTCATCAACACGTCGGACCTGGCATCGTTCTCGACGTACGGGATCGAGGCCTGTTATCAGTTCCACGGGTACACCCTGCACGACACTCGGAAGGTCAGTCTCGGCGCCGGGATCGTGGGCAACATCGTGAGTTACCACAACACGCGGATCGCCTCCGACTGGACCAATGTGTACTGGTACTGGCCGGTGAAGACATCCAGGGGCACGCGTTACGAGCGCATCAACCTGATGATCACCGATGGCGCGTCGACCCAGATCCTCAAGCCGAACGCGAAACCGAGTGTGACGCGCGTCATCGGTCTCGACAGCACGGAGAAGCCAACCGGGATCCAGGCGAAGCGCATCGACAACCGCAAGCTCCATCGCACCGAGGAATTCCTCGTGGCGTTCGCTCGGCAGCTCGTCGACGGTCAGATCGCGGCGTCGCATGCGCGGCCGGCCGCCACCGTGCGGAAGGGTTGATGAGATGAGAGTGATCGAGCTGACACCCGACGACGCCGAGCGTCGTCTGCATGCGAGCATCGAGGGCCTGATCGAACGATTCCCCGAGCTGTCGGCGTCGAGTCCGATCAGCGATTCACAGCGCAAGGTGCTGTTGATCGTGTTGGCGATCGTCGTCGGGGGTTTGCTGCTCGTAACAATGCCGACGTTGATCGTGTTGATGGCGGTGATCACCGTGGTCTACGTGGCCGCGGTGGCGTATCGGGTCGCGATCTTCTGGAAATCACTGCGTGCGCCTGCGCTCGCCGTGGTGAGTGACGACGAAGCGCGTAGGTTCCCGGCCGATGAGCTTCCCATCTACACCGTGCTCATCCCCGCGTATCGCGAACCGGAGATCGTCGCCGGTCTTCTCCGATCGATCGACGCCATCGAATACCCACCGGATCGGCTCGACGTGAAACTGCTGCTCGAAGCGGATGACGACGAAACGATCGATGCGGCGCGGGCCACGGACGATCGCTCGTACATCGAGATCGTCCTCATCCCGCCCTCCGAGCCCCGTACGAAGCCCAAGGCGCTCAACTTCGGGCTCTCGCTCGCACGGGGCGAGTTCGTGACGATCTACGACGCCGAGGATCATCCCGATCCGCTCCAACTCCGCCGGGCCGTCGTCGCGTTTCAACGCGCTCGTCCCGACGTCGCCTGTTTCCAGGCTCGTCTCTCGTACCACAACGTCGGTCAGAACCTGATCACGAAATGGTTCACGGCCGAGTACGCGATGTGGTTCTCGTTGTTCCTGCCCGGCCTGAGTGCGCTCGGGGCGCCGATCCCGCTCGGCGGAACGTCGAACCATTTCCGGCGTGAGGTCTTGGAGCGGCTCGGGAGTTGGGACCCGCACAACGTGACCGAGGACGCCGATCTCGGGATCCGCTTGGCGCGCGAAGGCTGGTCGGTCGAGGTGCTCGACTCGGTCACGTATGAAGAGGCGAACAGCGACTTCGTGAACTGGGCCAAGCAACGGTCGCGTTGGTACAAGGGGTATCTCCAGACGTGGTTGGTCCATCTCCGAGCACCGCGCCGGACGGCCGAGGAGCTGGGCTGGAGGAGCTTCCTGCAGTTCAACCTGTTCGTCGGCGGGACGCCGGTGCTGGCGCTCCTCAACCCCATCTTCTGGGCGCTGACGATCCTGTGGTTCGTGGGGCACCCGGTCTTCATCAAGGAGCTGTTCCCCGGACCCGTGTATTACATGGGCGTCAGCTGTTGGGCGTTCGGCAACTTCACGATCGCGTATCTCACCGTGATCAGCATCCGGCACGCCCGGCGCCCGGAGCTCCTGTTTGCCGCCCTCCTCGCGCCCGTGTACTGGATGATGATGTCCATCGCGGCGACGAAAGCGGCGATCCAGCTCGCCACGGCGCCCTCGTTCTGGGAGAAGACGACGCATGGTTTGCACTCGGCGCTGCCGGATGCCCACTCTGCGTCGCCGGTCGCCGAGTGAGTCCCGATAGCCTCGCTTCTTCACCGCAAATCAGCCGCTGTTCACGTGTTCGTCAACTGGCCGAAACCTCGTACCCGTATCGTAGGAGCGTGACCGAGCCGAGGACGATGTCCGACATTCGCACGATCCAGGCCTACGACCCGGCCGAAGTCCGTGCCTGGCTCGCCGTGACCGACGGCGAGCGCAACCGGCTCCGCCGGCGACTCGAACAACTTCGCGCCGACGAAGCGCGCCTCGCGAACGACGAAGGCATCAACGAGCGCATGGCGGTCCTCATGCGGCAGGCGCAAGCGGACATCGCCACCATTCGGGAGCAGGCCGAGGCCCGCGCACGCGAGATTCTCGAACTTGCGGAGGCCGAGGCCGATCGCATCCTGCACGGGAGGGACGAACCGTCCGATGCTCCGGCGAGCCCGGTGCTCGACGTCTCCGCGACCGCCGAAGCGGTGGGTACACAGGCCCCAATCGCGGAACCGGAGAGCCCTTCGGCCGTGCCCGCGCCGTCCGTCCCGCCGCCCGATTCGTGGGTTCAGTTCGCGAAGCTCGAGGCGGCGTGGCGATGACCGAAACGAACTCTGACGCAACACAAGTGTCCCGGTCGGCTCTCCCGACGCGAATCTCGCTGTTGTCGGCCGACGGCGTCGATGAGCTCATCGCCAATACCGAAGGCGAGCTCGACAGACTCGAGGGTGAAGTCGTTGCGGCCGAGCATCGACTCCGCGAAGAATCGGCGCACGCTGAATGGGCGATCGTTCATTTCGAGCGAGCGCTCGCAGGACTCCGGAATGAAGCTGACCTCGAGGCGAAGGTTCTGCTCAGCGTCGCCCAGCACCAGGCGCGCGAACGGGTCGACGAGGCCAAGGCTCTCGCCACCATGCACGGCTCGCGGCACGCGGGCGCACACCTTGCTTCGGATTCGGCGACTCCTGAGACGCAGGCTCGTGTGATCGATCTGCGCAGTCCCCATGAATCGAACGCGTCGCGGGCGATCCCCGGTTCCGCGCCTCCGTCGGGGGTTCCAAGCCTGCCGCTGCCCCCCACGACGCGCGTTCCCGACGCTACGGCACCGCGACCGGGCGGCGACGTAGCGTCGACGGCGGTGTTGGCCGACGCGGTGCCGACTGGCGCGGTGCCGACTGGCGCGGTGCCGACTGGCGCGGTGCCGACTGGGCCCGTGCTCGCGGCCGCGATCCCGGTCATCGAGACCACCGTCGACGAGGCGGCGGGAGCCGGCCCGGCCGTTGCCGCGGTGTCGCCATCGGCGACCGACGCTTCGCCCGCCGAGGCTTCGCCCGCGGCCGCCTCCGACGTGGGCGCCGATCCACTTTCGCCCACCGAGGGTTCGTTCTGGTCGGCCGACGACGAGCCGTTTTCCTCGCGGTTGAGCCGGGCAATCACGCCGGCGGTCGCGTTGCAGATCTTCATCGCGATCGCGATCGTGCTGCTCGTCATCTTGTTCCACTGATCGGGCGACACGAGGCCGCGCGATCGCGCGCCGAAGCGTGGTGATTCGCAGCCGAGGATCACACCGTCCGTTCTCGCTACGTTCCCGGGTTGCACCGGATCTCGATGCATTGCGCTCACCCTCCGTTCACCTGCGCTTTGTACCGTCAACCGGGTTGTGGCGGGAGGTCCGAGCGTGTCAGACGTTGCGCGAATCTTGATTGTCGAGGTCGGCGGCCAGAGTCCGGCGCTCGACATCTTGAAGTCCTCGGGCTTCGGCGTCGAGGCAGTGTTCTTCGGCGACGACGCCATCACGGAAATCGATCGGGTCGCACCGCAGCTCGTGCTGTTCGACGCCCACGCGTCGAACTTCGCGGCCCGGGAGCTGTGCCGGAGGCTTCGATCCCGCAGCCATCGGCCGATCGCCGTGATCAGCGCGGTTTCCTCCGAGCGGGAAGTGCTCGCCTGGTTCGATGCCGGCGCCGACGCGTTCGTTGCCGCGCCGGTCGGTCCGCACGAGCTCGTCGCCCGCGTACGAGCGCTCCTGCGCCACCAGCCGCGAACCGTCGAAACACAGGAGCCCGACTCAATCACGATCGGCCGGATCACGCTCGACCGTGAAGCTCGACAGGTGTTCGTCGACGGCCGGCGGATTTCTATCCCGCGTCGTGAGTTCGACATTGCCGAGATCCTGATGAGTCAGGCCGGTCGGGTGGTCGGGCGCGCGGAGCTCGTGCGTGAGCTCTGGACGTTGTCGCCGGGTGCGAAGGCGCTGAACGTGAACTCGAAGAGCCTCGATGTGCAGGTCGGCCGGTTGCGTAGCCGCCTGCGCGCCGTCGAGGGCCGTCCTGTCATCGCGACGGTGCGAGGCGTCGGGTACAAGTTCCTCCTTGCCCCGGACGTCGAGATCGACCTCCGCGAGGTCGGCTCGCCGATCGCAGCCTCGAGCGCGTGAGCAGGCGCCGGCGATGACGGTCGTCGACCAAGCTCCCGAGCCCGATGTGATGCCCGGTGATGTTCCGGTCCGGCCCACCGTTCGACATTCAGGTGCCGACAGGATCTTCCGGGGCCTGGCCCTCGCCGCGGCATCGGTGTGCCTCATCATCGTGACGATGACGCTCGTCTTCCTGCTCAAGGGCGCGCGCCCGGCCCTTTCGTCCTCGGGCACCGTCAAGTTCTTCACGAGCGACTTCTGGAATCCGTCGGCGGGCAAGTTCGGCGTGCGTGGTTTGCTCGTTGGTACCGTCATCATCGCCACGATCGCCATGGTGATCGCCGTGCCGATCGCGCTCGGGATGGCGCTGTTCATCAACGAGTACGCGCCGGCGCGGATACGAAGCATTCTGACCTCGATCATCGATCTGCTCGCCGCGTTTCCGAGCCTCTTGTTCGGCATGTGGGGATTCTTCGCGCTCCAAGGTCAGTTGACGGCCGTATCCAAGTGGTTCACGAGCCATCTCACCGTGATCCCGTTCTTCCGTCTGTCGACCCCGTCGGCGGCTCTGACGGGTTCGAGCTTCGTGGCCGGCACCGTCGTCGCGATCATGATTCTCCCGATCATCACGTCGGTCTCGCGCGACGTGATGGCACAGGTTCCCCGCGAGCAGTGTGAAGGCGCACTGGCGTTGGGGAGCACGAGGTGGGGGATGATCCGCTCCGTCATCCTTCCCTTCGGGCGCAGCGGCATCGTCGGAGCCACATTGTTGGGCTTCGGACGAGCGCTCGGTGAGACGATCGCGATCGCGTTGTTGATCGCGTTCGTCTTCAAGTCGAACTCTCACATCTTCGAGCAAGGCGCCGGTTCGATCGCGGCCCTGATCGCCACCAAGTTCGGTGAAGCGACCGACCTCGAGCGCAGCGGTCTCATCGCGGCCGGCCTCGCGCTGTTCCTCCTGACGTTGGCCGTCAACTTCCTCGCCCAGGGAATCGTGAACAAGAGCCGGAGCGTCCGTTGACCTCCCTCCCTCCCACGCGATCCACGCTGTCCGTGCAGAAGCCCGGGCTCACCGGCCGCGAGGTCGGCCACACGTCGTTCGCTGCGGTCGTCGCGATGTCGTGCTTCCTGGTCCTGCGTCACGGCATGGGTCTCGACAACACCCTCGGGCTCGTTGCCGGCGTCTACGGCTCCTTTGTGCTCGCGCTCGTCATCGCTCGCGTGCAGTATCCAGCGGTGCCGTCGCGGCCGGCATCGCCGGTTCGAACCAGACCACGAGCGCGGATCGGCGCCACCGCGCCGCCTGCATCACGGCCGCAAACCGTTACCGCGTTCACGGAGACCCCGACGATGCAGCCGCCCACGGTCGGCGTGCCGGTCGTCGTCGATCTGACGCAGCCGATTCCACTGGTGGGGCACACGGCCGACGAACCGACGGGCGTGTTCGACCTGCCGACGGCGCCGTCGCCGGAAGATGCCGACCAACCGAGACGGCGCCAGGTCGTGACCGTCGACGCCGTGGCCGAGTTCGGTTTCGCCGCGTTGGGCGCGCTCGCCGTCGCGTGGACCGTGCGCGTGTTGTGGTCGCAGCACTCGATCCTCGGGACGACTCTGTGGTGGTACGCCGCGTTCCTCGGGATCTCGTATCTCCTCGTGACCAGCAAGAGTGGTGCGGAGGCCGCGCTCGACCACGTGATGCTCATCGTGGTGTGGTCGTCGGGAATCGTCGTCGCCGCGCTCCTTGGTTGGATGATCGTGTTCCTCGTCGCCAAAGGAATTTCGCTGCTCAGGTTGGGCTTCTTCACCCACGACCTGAGCGACGTCGGACCGTTGAATCCCGGTGGTGGCGCGCTGCACGCGATCATCGGCACGCTCGAGCAGGTCGGGATCGCCACGATCGTGGTCGTGCCGATCTCGGTGCTCACCGCCGTGTACCTCAACGAGATGAAGGGTCGGCTCTCGAAGCCGGTCCGCTACATCACCGACGCGCTCAGCGGTCTTCCCAGCGTCGTGGCCGGCCTGCTCGTGTTCACCGTCTGGGTCAACGGACGCGGGTACTCGGGATTCGCCGCGGCCCTTGCGCTGATCGTGTTGATGATTCCGACGGTGACCCGTACCTCGGAGGAAATCCTGCGGACGATCCCCGACTCACTGCGGGAAGCATCACTCGCGCTGGGCGCGCCGCAGTGGCGAGTCGTGATGGGCGTCGTCATCCCGACGGCGTTGTCGGGACTGGTCACCGCCGTCATCCTCGGCATCGCGAGAGCGGTGGGGGAGACGGCGCCGATGCTGCTCACCGCGCTCGGTTCCGACAACACGAACACCAATCCCTTTCACGGACCGCAGTCCGATCTGCCGCTGTTCGTGTGGAAGCTGATCCGTGTGCCGAACAAGACCCAGAACGCCCGCGCGTGGGCCGGGATGTTGGTGCTCGTGATCCTCGTGGTCGTGCTCTTTGTCACCGCTCGTTTGATCGCCGGTCGCGGCATGAAGAAGCTCGGGAGGGCTCGATGACGGCAACAGCCCCGCAACCCACCGCAGAAGACGCAGTTGCACACCCGGTCAGCCTGCTGCGCGGTCGGTCCGAACCGGCGGCGATCGAGACCGTCGGGCTGGGCGCATGGTTCGGGCCGCGGAAGGTGCTCGAACAGTGCTCGTTGCGGATGGAGCAGCGGCGCGTCACCGCGTTGATCGGCCCGTCGGGATGTGGCAAGTCGACATTCCTGCGGATCCTCAATCGAATGCACGAGGTGATTCCCGAGGCCAAGATCAGTGGGCGGGTGGAACTCGACGGCGTCGACATCTACGGCCCGTCGATGCCGGCGACGCAGGTTCGGATGCGCATCGGCATGGTGTTCCAGAAGCCGAATCCGTTCCCGGCGATGACGATCCGCCAGAACGTGCTGGCCGGCCTGAAGCTGGCGCGCCTCTCGTCGCCGGATCCCGACGCCCTCGTCGAAGAGTGCCTGCGGCGCGCCGGGTTGTGGGACGAGGTGAAGGACCGTCTCAACGAAGGGGGTATGACGCTGTCGGGCGGCCAGCAACAGCGGCTCTGCATCGCGCGATCGCTGGCGGTAAGCCCTCAGGTACTGCTGATGGACGAGCCGTGCTCGGCACTCGACCCGATCTCGACGCGCGTCGTGGAGGAAACGATCGCCGAGCTGGCTCCCGAAATCACGATCGTGATCGTGACGCACAACATGCAGCAGGCCCAGCGGGTGTCGCACCGATGCGCGTTCTTCCTCGTGGAGGAGTTCGGCCAACCCGGTCGGATCGTCGAATCAGGTGACACGCAGCAGGTGTTCGAATCCCCGGGGGATCAACGGACCCTCGACTACGTGACAGGTCGATTCGGATGACTCGGCGAATCTTCGGTCGTTTCATTCCGTCGGCCCGCTTGCCATGGCTGGCGTTGGTCGCGTTCGCGGTGTCGACGACCCTCGTCGTGCACGACTCGGCCTTTGCCGCGACCGGGGTCACCGGTGGGGGCTCGGGATTCGCCGCGCTCGAGGTGGACCAATGGCGCGCCGACACGGCTCGCGCGCCCTACAACCTGCACCTCGACTATGTCGCCCAGGGCTCGACGTTCGGCCGGAACCAATGGGAGAGCGGCAACTTCGACTTCGGCACGTCCGACATCAGGGTCCCGGCCGGTTCCTCGGAGGAGGATCAGCTCAAGAGCGGCAAGTGCGCGGGGAAGGCATTCTCCGACTGCTTCGTGTACGTACCGGTCAGCGCCGGCGGCCTGTCGTTCATGTACAACCTCACCGATGGTGCCGGCCAGCAAGTGAAGGACCTGCAGCTCACGCGGCAGGCGGCGTGCAAGGTCTTCACGCAGGCGATCAAGAAATGGAACGACCCCGAGCTCGTCGCGACGAATCCGAAGCTTGCGGGGATCGATCGCAACATCAAGATCGTGACCCGAAGCGACGGCGCCGGTGAGAGCTACGTGTTCATGGAGTTCTGCATCGCGGTGGCTCCTGACGTGTGGAAGGCGTTCATCGCCTCGGAGCAACAGCAGAACGCGGGCAACCTCGACGCTACCTTCGTGAGCGGCAAGCCATGGTCGGTGTGGCCGCCGTTGCAGAACAACGCCAATGCCGTTTCGGGTGCGGACAACGTCGCCAACACGGTGGCCGACCCGGGAAGTGGCCCTGACTCGATCGGCTACGACGCGGCCGGGTACGCGAAGGTCCGAAGCTTCCCGGTGGCGTCGGTCGAGAATGGTGCCGGCAAGTTCACCCAACCTGACGAAGACAACGTGACTGTCGCGTTGGGATATGCCACCCAGAACCCCGACGCCACGTTCACGCTCAACTTCTCGGGGCCCGACCCGCGCGCGTACTTCCCGTCGACGTACTCGTACTTCATCGTGCAGACGGCCGGCTTCGACGCCGGCAAGGGCGCGACGCTCGGTCAGTTCCTGTGTTACGCGGTCAGCAAGGGCCAGGCCATCGCGCCGTCACTTCGCTACGCACGGCTGTCGAGCGTGCTGGTCGACCTGGCCATCGGTCAGATCGTGAAGATCCCGGGTGCGCCGAGCGCCGCGGATTGCCCGGTGGCCGGCGCACCACCTCCACCGCCCCCGGTCCAGGTCGCCGGGGGCGGCAGTCCGGTCGTGGTTCCCGGCGGATCGGCCGCGGCGGGCGCGGCGAGCGGCGCGGCGGCAACCCCCGCTGCTGTCGCGGCCGCGAAGGCCGCGGCCGCGAAAGCCGCGGCAGCCAAGGCGGGCCCGGCGGCCGCAGCCGCGGGGAAGGCCGGCGCCTCGGCGTCCGGGGCGAAGGCCGGGACATCGAGCGGCGCGGCGGGCACGCCCGGCGCCGGTTCGTCCGGCGACGGATCGACAGCAGGCACCGGCACCGACGTCTCCACCGGGACGGGGACCGGCGACCAGGCCATCGATGCGCAGTTGGCGTCGGCGGCGGTCAAGCCAACGACGAAGTCGCAGGATCACGCGGTCTGGTATCTGCTCGAGGGCGCGGGTATCGCCGGCGCGTGCGTGTTGCTCGTCAACGCCCGTCGGAAGTTGCTCACGTGAGGCGACGCGTCACCGCTCGCCGCGCCGCGGCGTTGGCTGGCGTCGTCTTGGCGATCTCGATGCTCGGCGCCATCGCGCCGCGGCGAGGTGCCACCGCGCCGGTGCCCGTTTCGCTCTCGGGCCGCGGATCGTGGGGACCGCACGCGGTGCTGGTCCCGTGGCAAGACACGTTGATCGGCGCGCCGTCACCGATCGACATGAACTACATCTCGAACGGTTCGTACCTGGGCCGGCAGGACTTCCTCAGCGGCAGTACGGACTTCGTGATCTCCGGCACGCCGTTCACCGCCGACGAGTTGAAGCTGCTCCCCGGCGGTGCCGACGCGATCATCGCCGCTCCCGTGCAGGTCACCGAGAACGCCTTCCTGTTGAGTTACCCGTACGACGATTTCGTCGAGCTGAAGAGCATTCCGCTCGGGTGCAATCCCGATCTGGACGAGAACTGCACGCAGACGCTCGTGCCGTATTCGGGACCGATCCGAGTCCCCAACGAGAACCTCGCCGCGATGTTGTTTCGCTCGAACATCAACTGCGGGACCGACGGCCTCAAGACGAACTACTGGGTCTGCCCCGACATCGTCAAAGCGTTGGGCGTCGAGGCGCTGCGGCTGGACCCGAACAAGCCGAACTCCGTCGTGCGTTCCGAGCCATCGGCCTCGAACTACTACCTGCAGCAATACGCCAAGCTCGTCGCCCCCGGGGTCTGGGCCGCGTTGCTCACGGACCCCAGGGCCAAATGGGAGCCGATCACCGAGCGTCTCCCGACGATTCCCGACGTGAGTCGCGAGGGCGCCGAGCAACAGGCGTTCCAGCTCGGCATTCCCGGTGCGGCGACCGGCAGCCTGAACTCCGCGCAGGGAATCGTCGCCGCGGCCCCGGCGTGGACGCTCGGCGCGGTCCACACGGCATTTCCGAAGACGAAGGTCGGCTTCATCCAGGCGCAGAACGCGAACGGTGACTGGGTGGCGCCGACCCCCGACTCGCTGACCAAAGCCGTGGCCGCAGGCGACGACACGCCGTTGTACGCCGCCACCAACAAGGTGGAGAATGCCTATCCGGCCACCTGGGTCGACAAGCTCTACGTAAAGGCCGGCGGGCTTCCGATCGACAAGACCGAGGCCATGGCCACGATGATTCGCTACCTCGCGACCGCGGGCCAGGATCTCGAGGCGCCCCAGGGCGAGGGCCGGCTGTCGGCGCACCTCGTGCGGCAAGCGTTGGATGCCGCCGACAAGGTCGTGCAGGCCAACTGCACGGGTGCGGATCGCGTGATCACCAAGAGCTCCGACCCCGGACCGATGGCCCCCGCCGCGCTCAAGGCGGTCACGGCGATCGGGCCGATGTTGCACTGCCAGGCCGCGCCGGCGGCGACGACCGCGCCGGTCACCACTTCGCCGCCGGCGACGCCCACGGGCGCGGCCGTCGTTTCGAATGCGGCGACGACCACGACGCCGACGACGCCGGTCGTGGCCGTTTCGGACACGAATGCTTCGGTCTCGACGAGTGTGGCCGCAGCCGTGAGCTCGGTACCGAGCGCGAGCTACGTTCCCGGTTTGTCGTTTGCGAGTGGTTCGTCGAATGCGGGCACAGCCTCGGGTGTCACCGCGCCCGCAACGAACGAGACGTCGAACGGCTCGATCCCGGTCCGTCTGGTCGCGGGGCTGCTCACGGCGGCGAAACTCCCGTTTCCGATCCCCGGTACCGGCTCGGCCGTCGACGTGGTGACGACGTTGTTGCTCGGCGCGTTGCTCTTCGTGGTGCTGTTCCGGTTCACGCGGCGCATGCTGGCGAAGGCGCGACGATGACGGCGATCGCGCCGCCGCCCGTGGTGGCCGTCGCCGAAGAGCCGACGGAGCCGGAGTCCTCGGGCGAACCCCACGCGCCGGCGAAGCACCCGTGGTCCGGATTCGATCAGCGCACGCTGGCGGTTCTCGCGGCCGGCACCCTGGCGTTGTTCCTGCTCGTCGCGTGGACGTTCGAAGGACCGATCGCGTCGTTGATGTTCACCGCTCGCCAACACGGTTTGGGCGCCACGTTCAGCGCGCCGCCGCCGAAGCTCACACCCGGCCAGGCGATCGCCGTGATGCAGATCCCCAGCCTGAAGAAGAACGTCGTCGTCGTGGAGGGCGACGGGCCCGATGCCCTCCACGGGGGTCCCGGTCACCGCCCCGGAACCGTCGTACCCGGCGCGAAGGGCAACAGTGTGATCGAAGGGCATCGCAACGGTTGGGGCGCGCCGTTCTCGACCCTGAACGAGTTGCAGAAGGGCGACCTCATCGCGATCCAGAACCGGACGGTGATCCAGAAGATCGTGTTCAAAGTGCAGAGCGTGAAGAAGGTCAAGGCCGGTGACGTCCGCCCGTTCGCCAACTCCACGGACCGGCGGTTGACGCTCGTGACCGGTTCGGGAGGATGGCTCGGTGGCGACCGGCTCGTCGTCACCGGGGTGTCGGGGCCGGTCGGTCGGACCGCCCCCGGCCGCGGCGTGCGACCGGGGCCGGACACGGGGTCCGTGCTGGCGAACATGTGGCTGACGGCGGCCGTGTGGGCGTTCGCCGCCGCCATCGGGGCGGTGTGGTTTCTCCGCTCGCGATTCGGCCGCCTGGCCGTCGCCGCGGTCGTGGTGCCACTCTGTGTGGGCGGCGCGCTCGCCCTGCTGCTCGAGCTCGACCGCTTCCTGCCGCCGTTGCGCTGAGCCGCCTTCGTCACGCGCACAGGCCGTCGTGACGAGCAGTTCCCGCCGAGCCGCGACGCCCAGTCGAAAGGTTGCTTGATCGGATGGTGAACGTCCGGCCAAGCCGCCAGGAACAGGCCGGAACTTCGATTGTGGCCCGGGAAGAGGTCCCCTTGAATGGACACGGCAGGGCTGATGTGCCGGCTTCGCCACACCAGAGGACACCGACGCTCCGACCAGGAAGGAACCCCCCCGTGCGAAGAATCTTGGGCACCTTGGTGCTTATCGGCGGGGCCGTGATCATGACCGCAGCTCCAGCATTCGCGGGCAGCATCACGACTCCCAGCTCCAACCCATTCACCGTTTCCGGTGACTCGAATGGTAACCCCCAACCGTTCACGATCACCGTCGGCGGCTTCACCCCCGGTTCGCACGTGTTCGTCGAACAGTGCGACGGCGTGAGCTCGACCAGCGCGAACTACGACCCGGCGGCCCACTGCGACATCGGCAGCTCGCCGTCCGACGGTATTGCCGACAGCAACGGGAACTTCACGTTCTCGGCCAGCAGTGCCAACTTCGGCTTCCACCCCTTCAAGGGTGAGAGCCCGCAGTCGATCTTCAACTGCCTCTCGCCTCACGACCCGGCGTTGAGCCCGACCAACGGCCTCACCGACTACCGCAACTGCCAGTTGCGCGCGTCGACGAGCAACACGAACGTGACGTCGGACCAGACCTACATCACGCTGACCCTGCCCGACTCGTCGGCAGTGGCGCCCGAGGTTCCGTACGCGGCGCTGTTGCCGATCTCGGCCCTCGCGATCGCCGGTGGCGTCTTCGTGATTCGCAAGCGTCGCGCCGGCTCGGCCGTCGCCTAATTCGATTCCCTTCGATCAAAGGATGGATGCAGTGAAGAAGAAGCGTCTGCTGAAACTGCTCGTGAGCGGGGCGGCCGTCGTGGCCGTGCCGTTCGCGAGCGCCGGACCCGCCGGGGCCACCCCGGCCGGTTACGGGTTCGACGGCACCGGCCACGTGATCGCGGGTGCCGGCTCCGACACGACCTATATCGCGATGATGAACCTCAGCGACCTGTACAACCGGGCCGGGGTGTCGGCGGGTTGTCAGACAGTGACGGCGGTGGGTCCGACCCTCAACCAGTGCGCGACCGGAAGCGAGGCCAACGACCTCGGGAACTGGCAGCACGACACGGTGGCCGAGGCCAACCCGGCCGGTTCCGGTGCCGGCATCGGTTCCCTGAACGGGTTCACCAACGGCAACGCCAGCGTGAGCTACCAGGGCACCGTGAACGCGCTGCCGTCGTACCTCGGCGCGGGCGTGACCACCTACGGTCCCAACGCCGATTTCGCCCGTTCGTCGCGTGACGCCAACACCTCGGGTGGCAACGTCATCGGCGGCGGCAACGAGCTGGCGGTCGACACCTTCTGGGGCTATGCCCAGGACGGCATCCAGATCATCGCCTGGAACAACCGGGTGGGCCAGATCCGGGGCGTGGGCGGTTCGGCCGTGACGCCGGACGAGCTCTACCGCATCTACACCTGCACCTACACCCAGTGGAGTGACGTCCCCAGCCTGGGGATTGCTCCGGCCGACCCGACCAACGGCCCGATCGTGCCCTGGGGCATGCAGACCAGCTCGGGCACGTACAACACGTTCCGTGACTGGGTGCGCAACAACGCCACCGACTCCGGTCACGCCACGTTCAACCCGAACTCGGGTGCGTGTGTTCGCAAGCTCTCGACGACCGGTACGCCGTACCCGTTCGAGAACGACACGAAGCCGCTGATCAACGACCCGTCCGCCTTGAGTGCTTCGGCGTCCTCCACGGACAACCCGGAGAACTGGATCTGGTGGGGTTCGTACGGTGACATGACGCAGTTCCCGTACAAGTCGATCTACACGCGCAATGCCGTGCAGTACTCGGGGGGCTCCATCCCGGTCAACGGCTCGCTGCCGAGCACGTCGAACATCCTGGGGTACACGTACCCGATCAGCCGCACGCTGTTCCACGTGACCCGCAAGCAGGATGCCGACTACGGCGGTGCCACCGGCGGCCCGGCGCTTCCCGCCGGCGGGAACGACCTCAACGTGAGCGGTGCGACCAGCGGTGTCGGCGGGGCGGTGCGTGAGTTCACGCGTTGGATCTGCCGGCCGAACGCGGCGGCCCACAAGGTCGACCCGTTCAGCGGTACGAACTACTTCTCGGAGATCACCACCGGTATCAACAAGGCCGGGTTCACGACCATCGCGACATCCCGCAAGACCGGTGGCTCGGCGGTCTCCCGCTGCTACATCCACCAGTAGGTCACGCTTCCACCACACACCACGAGAGGGGCCCGGCTTCGGCCGGGTCCCTCTTCGTGTCGTGCGAACGTGCGCGCGGGAGTGAGTTCGCGATCAGTGCGGCGACGGGAAGTACCGCGCCCCGATGATCGCGCCCTTCTTCACCCGCAGCTCCCACACGGATCCCTTCTCGAGGCGAAGGTCGTCGCTCACGGGAATTCGATAGGCGATGAGATGCTGGATCACGTTGCCGATGACGTCGCCATGGGTGCACAACGCCGCGGGCGTGAGTGAGAGTTTGTCGAGCAGCGCGAGCGTCTCCGTAAGGGGAGCGCCCTCGACGAGCGCGTCGGCGAGATCCACTGGGAGCCGCAATCGCTCGGCCAACGGCTCGACGGTTTGACGGCAGCGCACGTATTCGCTGGAGACGACGCGCTCGATGCCGACGTCGGCGAGCAGGTCCGCGAGCGCGTCGGCCTGGCGGCGCCCGGCCTTCGTGAGCGGTCGCAGATCGTCGGGCCCGCTCCAGGCCGAACGGTCACCCGCTTTGGCGTGTCGTACGAGGTACAGCCTTGTCATCCGCCGCTCTCGAGCCACTTGACCAACTCCCGGTCGTGGTCGTATGACACCAGCTTGACCGCTTCGGCCACCGAACACCAACGGACCTCGTCGACCTCGTCGTTGGGCGTGAACGAGCCTGGCGACTCCAACGGCTCCATCAGCCAGTAGCGAACGGTCTTGGGGCGGCCGTACCGGTCCTCGTACCGAACGGTGTCGACCTCCTCCACGAGGCGGCACCGCAGCCCGGTCTCCTCCTCGACCTCACGGAGCGCGGTCGCCTCCCCGGTCTCGCCCGGGTCGCTCTTGCCCTTCGGCAGGCTCCAGTCGTCGTACCGCGGCCGGTGCACGAGGAGGACCTGCCAGGACCCGTCGGGACCGGCGCGCCGGACGAGACCGCCGGCGGCCCGGACCGCCTTCACGCCGTCAGCCAACGCCGGAGCCCGGGCGCCTTCGCGCGCCGCCACACGGCGCGAAACTCGGCTCTCGCTTCGAGCGCCCGTTCGTGCTGGATGCCGGCGAGCTCGCCGGCGACGAACGCGGGGCCGGCCGGGGCCGCGTCGGCGAACGTCCGCAGCCACTGTTGCGCGACCACCGCGTCCTGGTGCTCTCCGAGGACGGTCTGCATCGATTCCATCGCCTCGGCGAAGCGGCGGGCCGGTTTGCCGAACACGACCGCGGCCGTCTCGGCGGCATACCGGCAACGCTTGACCTCGATGCGGATGCGGTGGAGCGCTTCGTCGTCGGGAACATCGCCGAGCGCGTTCACGTCGCGGCGGAGGTGACGCCATTGGCGTTCGACCAACGAGCGCAGTGCCGCGTCGATCGGTTGTCCGTCGCGGCCGCCGTGATCAAGTTGTTCTCCGTCTTCCGCGCGCAACTTCGGGTGCGCGGCCGCCTCCGTCAACAGTTCGAGGAGCGCGGCGTACCGCTTGCTGCGCAGGGCGGAACGCAGCGTGGACCGGGCCCGGGTCCGCTCGCTCCGGAGACGGCCGAGCACGACACGCGCCGCGTGCCGGTCGTCGTCCGGCAACGCGAGGGCGTTCGCTTCGAGGCGTTCGTAGAGGACGTCGAGGTCGCGAGCACGGCCGAGGCGCTCGCCGAGCCAGCTGATCTCGGTGCGGAACGCGGCGGTCCATTCCGGGTCGAGGAGCGATCGGAACACGCGCAGGTCCGATCGCAGCCGGCGCGTTGCCACACGGGCCTGATGCAGCGGCTCGGGATCGTCGCCCAGAATCAGCTCGACGTCCTGGGCCCGCAACTGCTCGAGGCCGGCGAACAGCCGGTCGCCGATGACGGTTGCGGCGGGCAGGCGGCCGTGCGGCATCAGCGGTCGTGGGGTGGGGACGGCGGGGCCGCCGGCGGGGTCACGATCGGTGCTCGAGCGGACGCAGACCCTGCGCCCGCATCGATGCCAGCTCCTGAAGGCGGAGGTGGGTGTTGATCCCCACCGATGTCGCCACCTTGCGCCAGTTGCCGTCGGGCTGGAGCTCCCACGAGAGGGTGTCGTCGGCGAGGTCGATGGCCAGGATCTCGTCGAGACGGGCGCGCAGGCGCGCTTCGGTGATCGGGGCGAGGGCTTCGACCCGCCGGTCGAGATTGCGCGGCATGAGATCGGCGGAACCGATGAGATACGTCCGGGACGCGGGGTCCGCGCCGAAGCGGAACACGCGCGAATGCTCGAGGAACCGGCCGACGATGGAACGTACGGTGATGTTCTCGGACAGGCCGGGTACGCCGGGTCGCAGACAGCAGATGCCGCGCACGACGAGATCGATCTCGGCGCCGGCGGTCGACGCGGCGTACAGCGCGTCGATCATCGTGGGGTCCACGAGGCTGTTCATCTTCATCACGATGTGACCGCCCGGGTGGGCCTCGGCCGCGATGCGGCCCAGGAGCCCGTCGCGAAGGCTGACCGGGGCGACGAGCAGCTTGCGGTAGTGGCCCTGGCGGCTGTACCCGGTGAGGTAGTTGAAGAGCTCGGTCAGATCCGCGCCGAGCTCGGGGTCGGCCGACAGGATCCCGAGGTCTTCGTAGATGTGGGCCGTGGTCGCGTTGTAGTTGCCCGTTCCGATGTGGCAGTAGCGGCGGATGCCGTTCGGTTCCTGGCGCACGACGAGCAGGATCTTGGTGTGGGTCTTGAGGCCCACCAGTCCGTACACCACGTGGACGCCGGCTTCTTCGAGGCCGCGGGCGCGTTCGATGTTGCCCTGCTCGTCGAAGCGCGCCTTGAGCTCGACGAGAGCAACGACCTGCTTGCCGGCGTCGGCGGCCCGCATGAGCGACTGGACGATGCCGCCCTCCGAGCTCCCCGTTCGGTACAACGTCTGCTTGATCGCGAGCACGTTCGGATCTCGGGCGGCCTGATCGATGAAGGCTTCCACCGAGGTCGCGAACGAGTCGTATGGATGGTGGACGAGCACGTCGCCGGCCTCGAGGACGCGGAAGAAGTCGGGCGGCGGCTCGGTACGGGCGAGGACGGGCTGGGTCTGGGGCGTCCAGGCCGGGTCCTTGAGCTCCGGGCGTTTCAGCGCGTACAGCGCCCAGAGGCCGGCGAGGTCGAGCGCGCCATCGATCACGTAGACCTCGGACCGGGTGAGCTCGAGCTCTCGACAGAGGAGGTCGAGGACCTCGTCGGACATCTCGGTGTCGACCTCGAGCCGCACGACGTCGCCGAACTTCGTGCGCTGCTTGAGGACCGTCTCGATGGCCTCGAGCAGATCCTCGGCCTCGTCCTCGAGCTCGAAGTCCGCGTCGCGAGTCACGCGGAACGGATGGTGCGCGAGCACCTCCATCCCGGGGAACAGCTTGTCGAGGTGCGCGGCGATGACCTGCTCGAGCGGCACGAACCGCTCCGCGTCGGGCATGACGACGAAGCGGGGGAGCAGGGGCGGCATCTTCACGCGGGCGAAGCGCTCTTCCGCCGTATCGGGGTCCCGGACGAGGACCGCGAGGTTCAGCGACAGGTTCGAGATGTAGGGGAACGGGTGCGCGGGGTCGACCGCGAGCGGTGTGAGCACCGGGAAGATCTGGTCCTCGAACACGTTCACGAGGTACTCGCGGTCGTTGTCGTCGAGGTCCGACCAGTTCGAGAACCGAATCCCGACCTCTTCGAGCTCGGGCTTGATCTCCTTGACGAACACCGCGGCCTGGCGCGTCACGAGGTCTTCGACCCGGTCCCGGATGGCGCGGAGTTGACCGATCGCGTCGAGCCCGTCGGGTGCGGTGCCGCGCAGCCCGGCCGCGACCTGTTCCATGAGCCCCGACACTCGAACCTGGAAGTACTCGTCGAGGTTCTGGCTGAAGATCGCGAGGAACTTCGCGCGTTCGAGCAGCGGGGTCTCGTGATCCTCCGCCAACGCGAGCACCCGGGCGTTGAAGTCGAGCCAGGACACCTCGCGGTTCAGGAACCGCGACGGGCTGTCGGCGAAGGGGGAGGTGGCCGCGTCGTGGGAGGGTCCCGAATCCGTCGGGGCGTTCGGTGAGGTTTCCGTGGCCGCCATAGCGTCATGGTATCGGCCGGTCGCCGGAGGGTCCTGAGGTGATTTCCCGACGGTGCGAACGGTCCGACCAGCCCGAACGCGGGCGATAACCTGCCGCGGGATGTCCGACACGCCCCAGCACCCGCGCACCTTCACCGCGAGCCCTTTTGCCCGGCTCGCGGCCGCCCAGGCCGTGAGCATGGTGGGCGACGCCTGCATCACCGTGAGCCTGGCGGGTTCCCTGTTCTTCACGGCGGACCCCGGATCGTCGCGCACGAAGGTGCTCCAGTACCTCCTCATCAGCTTCGCCCCGTTCGTCGTGGTGGCGCCGATCATCGGCCCGTTGCTCGACCGGAGCCGCGGCGGCCGGCGCACGCTGATGGCGATCGGCTTCGCCGGACGGGCGGTGTTGTGCCTGCTCATGGCGCGCCACTTGACGGGCTTGTTGCTGTACCCGCTCGCCTTCGGTGTGCTCATCCTCTCGAAGGGCCACACGGTAGCCAAGAGCTCGCTCGTTCCCGCAGTGGTGGATCGCGAGGACGAGCTGTATCGCGCGAACTCGCGGCTGGCGGTCATCAGCGTCCTCGGCGGTGCGGCCGGTGGTTTGCCGGCGGTGATCGTGCTGAGGCTCTTCGGCGCGCAGTACGCGCTGTTGATGGCGATGTGCTTCTTCGCCGCGGGCGTACCGCTCGCCATGCGGATTCCGAAGGCGAAGAAGGTCGCCGTCGAAGAGTCCGCGCAACAACTCGAAGAGCTGCACGTGCCGAGCATCGTGCGCGCCGGTACGGCCATGAGCGTGCTGCGTGCCGGCGTGGGCTTCCTCACCTTCCTGCTCGCGTTCGCGCTCAAGGAAGCCAAGGAACCGGCGTGGGTCTACGGACTCGTGATCGCGGCCGCCGGGGTCGGGCAGTTCGCGGGCGTCATCGCGGGCCCGTTCCTTCGCCGCCGGTATCGAGAAGAGTTGATCCTCGGCGCGTCGTTGCTGATCCCCGGGGTCGTCGCGTTGTTCGGCGCACGAGACGTCGGGCGGTTCTCGGAGCTCTTCGTCACGTTCATGGTTGCGATCGGCAGCGGCGCGGCGCGCGTCGGCTTCGACAGCCTCCTCCAGCGCGACGGCCCCGACGAAGTACGCGGGCGTGCGTTCGCCCGCTTCGAAACGCGCTTCCAGCTCGTGTGGGTCGTGGGCGCGCTGATACCCGTCGCGATTCCCACCTCCGTGATGAGTCCCCGCCTGGGTCTGTTCCTCCTGGCGATCGGATTTGGATTCGCCGGGCTGTGGTATCTGGGCGGGTTGCGGGGCTCGCATCTCCGCGAACCGAAGCCACCCAGACATCGGCCGAGTGCCGGAGCCGTCGAGCCACCCGGCTCGCCACCGCCGCCGTCGGCTCCTCCGAGTCCTCCTGCGGCGACCGAGCCCGAGCCTTTCCCCGGTGGCTCGTAGGGGATCTCGGGCCCGCTACTTCCAGCCGCCGGTGGCGCCCTGCACCATTCCGAACGGGCCGGTCGGCCAGCGGAAGCAATCCACCAGCAGCCGGTCGATCTGTTCCGCGGTCGCGATGCCTTCGTTGATGACGGCCATCGCCTCGCGGATCATCGCGCCGTAGACGCGGTTGGTGACGAAGCCCCACTCGGTGGACGTGTCCCGGATGACGACCGGGTTCTTGCCGCACCGTGTTGCGGTCTCCTGCACCGCTGCCGTCGTCGCGTCGCTCGTCTCGCGCGTCGTGACGATCTCCGCGAGCTTCATCACCGGCGCGGGTGATGCCCAGTGCCAACCGATCACGCGGTCGGGCCGGTCGGTCGCGGCCGACATCGCGGCGATCGGATAGCCCGACGTGTTCGACGCGAGGATCGTGTGCTCGGGTGCGTGGCGGTCGAGGTCGCGGAAGACCTTGATCTTGAGCTCGAGCTTCTCCGGCACTGCTTCGATCACGAGATCGGTCGTGGCGGCTTCGTCGAACGACGCGCTGAACGACAGACGCGTCCGCGCCGCGTCGGCATCCTCGCGCGTGAGCTTGCCGCGCTCCACCGCGCCGTCGAGTCCGTACCGTCCGGTGGTCACGTGCGCGACACCGGCGGCCAGCGCGTCCGGGTCCACGTCGTAGCACACGGTCTCGTAACCCGCGATGGCGATGACCTGGGCGATGCCGCTGCCCATGACGCCCGCGCCCAACACGCCGATCCGTTCGATGCTCATCGCGATCCTCCGCTTCTCGGCGCGCGCTCTTACTCTTCGGGAAGGTCGATGCGGGCGAGCCAGAGTCCGGGCGCGTCCAGCTCCGCCGACGTGGGCAACATCCGCGGTGACGTCCAGAGGCGATTCAGTCCGTCGTTCCCCGCCCGTTCCACCACGCCGCGGGCGAACGCGTCCCCGCGTTCGTAGTGCTCTTGATCCAACTTCAAGCCGAGGAGCCCTTCGATGAACCGCTCGGCCTCACCGCGTTCGAGCCGGTGACGCTTCATCGCCTCGTGGATCTGGGCGAAGGTGGGGATGAGTCGCGTGCCGATGCGTTCGAGCACCGAATCCGCATAGCCCTCCAACGTGGCCGTGAACACCTGGAAGCGTTCCATCACGTCGCGTTGGCGATCCGACCGCATCGCGCCGAGGAGTTGCTCGGGATGCTCGGTGAGCCGGCTCAACGTCGCGGGGTCGGACGGATCGAACGACATCGAGCCGAACTGCTCTTCGAGGGCGCGGTTGTCGAAGTCGTACCCCGAGACGTACTCCTTCGCGAGGTCGACGAGCCGATCGCGAACCCACGGCACCGACCGTTGGGCGGCGTGCACCACCTCGTGGATGGCGAGGTAGAACCGGAGGTCCGCCCGGGGGAGCTCCCAGGCCGCCTCGAAGGCATCGATGTTCGCGACCACGAACCCGAGGCTCGGTTCGTCGGCGGCGGGAAGGGGAAGGTCGTACCGGCCGAGCGAATGCTGACCGAGGTACCCCACGAGGGAACCGGCCTGTACGCCGAGGAGCATCGGGGCGACCATGCTCATCATCCCGGCGAAGAGGTCGAGGCCCGGGATCCCGGTCGGGGGGAGCTCTTCGCCCGCGAGCTCGTCGTCGGCGGCTTCCATCGCCCGCTCCAACGTGGACGCGAGCGCTTCGAGCACGGGGCGGAGCGCGTCGAGATGCAGGCGGGCCCATTCCTTGGAGGTGAGCGTGTGCACCTCGGCCCGGAACGTGGCGGCCAGTCCCGTCTCGCCGACGACGAGCGTCTGCGCGGCCCGGGCCAGCTCGTCGAGCTGCTCGCGGTCGGCGGGCGTGATCGTGTGAGTGGATCCGCCCTGTTCGGCCACCATGTCGGCGACCTGACGGGCGACCTCCCAGTTGATCGGTCCCTCCGACTGGAGCATTCCCATGAGCGCGGAGAGATCGAGGTTTCCGAGGTCGAACGGCAGACCGCCGGGGATCCCGGGGAGGCCCGCGGGGCCTTCGGGAGGGGTCGCCCCGGTGCCGCGGTCGGGTTCGTCGGGGTCCCGAGGTTGAGGTTCGTCGCTCACGCGGCCAGTCTATGGAGATGACATCCGTCGCGATCACCGGGGTTTCGGGATTCTTGGGGCATCGGCTGGTCTCCCGACTCGAGGGGATCGCCGATCGCGTCGTCGGTCTCGACGTCCACGACATCGGACCGCACAGCGCCAACGTGACGTTTCATCGCGTCGACGTGGCCAGCGCGGACCTCAAGCCGCTCCTCGAAGGCATCGACGTCGTGGTCCACCTCGCGGCCATTCCCGACCCGATCCCGGACGAGGCCCTGATGGCCCACGTCAACATCGAAGGCACGCGTCGCCTGCTGGATGCCGCGTCGGCGGTCGGCGTGCGCAAGGTGATCCGCGTTTCGAGCGCGAACGTCTACGGCGCATGGCCGAACAACGCGGTGCCGCTCACCGAGGACGCGCCGCTGCGTCCGAATCCCGGCTTTGCCCCGGCGATCCAGGGGGCCGAGGTCGAACGCCTGCTCGCGGAGTGGAACGAGGACCATCCCTCGGTGTCGGTCACGACGTTGCGGGTGGCGACCGTGGTCGGCGCCGGCGTGGATCATCTGAGCGCCCGGCTCCTCGCGGGGCACCCGCCGTTGCGGATTCGCGGTGCCGCGCCGCCGGTGCAGTTCGTACACGTGGACGACGTCGTCACCGCGCTCGTCGCCGCCGTGTCCGAAGACCTCCCCGGTGTCTTCAACGTCGCCGCCGACTCGTGGCTCTCGAGCGAGGACGCGCTCGCGTTGATGCCGAAGCGGGTCGCGTTCCCGGTTCCCGAGCAGTTCGCCGAGCGGGCGTTGCAGGCAACCTGGGCGACGGGCTTCGGCGACGTCCCGCCGTCGATCCTGCCGTACCTCGAACATCCGTGGGTGGTCGCCAACGACCGTCTCAAGGCTGCCGGTTGGTCGCCCTCCTACACGAACGAAGAGGCACTGATCGCGGCCGTGCCGGCGACACCCGACGCGTCGTCCACGCTCGTGCGCTACGCCGCGATCGCGGGTGGCGCCGTGGTCGCGGGCGCGGCCATCGGCTGGCTCACCCGCGGCCGCCGCCACTGACCGATGTCACCGGACCGACGGTTCCCACGAACCGGCGGGGATTGATCGGCCTGAGGCCGAAGAACTCCCGCCGAAACGTTGGGACGAGTTGGAGGGGCCTCGTCAGCGGGGGGTCGGCGCGAGGTGCGCGGCGGTCCACTCGTCCCAGTCGGACGTGAAGTACCGCACGCGGGTCTTCTTGTACTCCTTGACGGACCACAGCAGCGTGTAATCGTGCACGCCGGTCTCGGCCTCGATCGCCGCGATCGTGTCTTCGCACTCACGGGCGTTCTGCCCGTGCACCATCGTGAACACCGAGTACGGCCAATCGTCGTACGTCGGCCGGCGGTAGCAGTGACTCACGCGGGCGAACCCGGCCATCCGGGGGCCGAGCTCGTCGAGATCGGCGTCGGGGACGGCCCACACCCCCATCGCGTTCGCCTTGAAGCCGGCGTTGCGATGGTTCATCACCGCGGCGAAGCGCCGCATCAACGTGCGGTCCTTGAACGAACGCAGCAGGTCCAGGACCGTCGCCTCGTCCACGCCGATGACCTCGCCCTGCGCCGCGAACGGTCGCTCGACCACGGGCAGGTCTTCCTGCACGACACGAATGGTGTCCACTTCGAGGTCCGTCAGTGTCGGGGCGGGCATCTCGGCCTTGCGCTCGGGACGCTCGTGCTCGAGGACCGTGCTCTTCGCGGCGGCGCCGGTCTCGCCGGTCATGTCGAGCTTCACGCCGATCTTGTACAGCTTGAGCGTGGGGAGCTTGCGCGTGACGAGCGCGCCCGACTCGTGGTGCAGCACATCGAGATGCGTCTCGAGATCCTCGCCCGGTGGCACCGCGATCGTGTACCAGAGGTTGTACTCGTGGTTCCGTTTGTAGTTGTGGCTCACGCCCGGGTGGCGGCTGATGATCTCGGCCGCCTCGTCGATTCGCGACGGTTCGATCTTGGCGGCAACGAGCGACGAGCTGTACCCGAGGGCGCGCGTATCGAAGATGGCCGACAGCTGGCGTAACACTCCCACGGCCTTCACGCGCGTGATCCGTTCCATCACCTCGGACTCGGGGATGGCGAGCCGCTCGGCCAACACGAGGTAGGGGCGGGGTTCCAGCGGAAAGTCCCACTGCACCGCGTTCAGGAGCTCGCGATCAATGGGGTCGAGCTCCACGGCGGGATCGGTCATCGGGCCATGGTCGCGGGGTTCGGTACGGGCATCAAATCCGAGGGCCGGACCAACGCCCGCGCGGTCAACCGGTCACCGCGGCGATCGCGGTGGTCTGGGTGACCGCGGGAGGCTGCGGTGAGTACTCGCCGAGCTCGATCGTCACCGCGGCGGTGGTGTGCTCGCGGCGCACGACGACCTGGACGGAGTCATGGGCCCGGTGCGATCGAATGATCGTGAGGAGCGCGGCCATGTCGGCCACCGGTCGGGAGTCCACCTTCGTGATCACGTCGCCGTGGCGCAGCGGGGAGCCGGCGGCCGGGCCGTCGGCCGAGATCTGGTCGATCGCGGCGCCGTCGGCGGAATCGGCGACCGAGACGCCGAGCCACCCGTGCGAGGTGCGGCCGCGGGTCAGGAGATCGTCGACGACCGGTGCGAGCGTCGACATCGGGACGGCCAGCGTCGTGCCGTCGGCGTCGGTGTACGCGGTCACCATCGCCAGCACGGCACCGGTCTGATCGACCACGACACTGCCCGCCGGGGCGCGGTTCGCGTCGGTACCGACGAGTCCCGTCATCATCTCGCCCGACGGTGCCGTCACGGCCCGATCGAGTGAGGACACGACGCCGGTGCTGACCCACCGGTCCGTGGAACGGGGCGTCGCCACTTCCACGATCGACGTGCCGACTCGCACCGCAGACGGCTTCACGGCGGCCGCCGACGGGGCCATCCCGTCCACTCGCAACAGGGCGACGTCGGTGATCGGATCGCGCCCCACCACGGTGGCGGTCCGGGAAGTTCCGGCCGCCGTCGTCACGCGAACGATGTCGTTCCCGCCGACGAGCTCGTCGCTCGTGAGCACGTACCCGGGCCGGACGCAAAAGCCCGATCCCTTGGCCGCGCCGCTCGTCCCGGCGACGTGCACGGCGACGAGCGTCGGGGCGACGACCGACGCCACGCGAGCGGCGGATTCGTTCGCGGACCGCCCCCGGACGACCCGGGTCACGACACGCTGGGTCCCGGACCCGAGGATCCCGCCGGCGGCGAGGATGGCCACCGTCGCGATGGCGCCGACCGTGCCGGCGCCGACGAGCAGTGGCCACTGGCGGGCGGACCGGGCCCTTGTGGGCGCCGGGGCCGTTGCCGGGGCCGAGCTCGGCCCGGTGTCGGGGCGCGGCGAGAAGGCTGCGAGTTCGGACGGGTGGCGCCAGAGCCGATCGAGCGGATCGGGCCTGGCGCCGGGACCGGCCTCGTCATCTCGTTCGTGACCAGCCACGACGCGGAGTGTATCGAGCCCGGTCCTCCATCGGACCTCGCCCCCGGCGAGTGCCGGGCGCAGAGATCTCCCAATTGTGATGCGGGATCTCTGGAGGGTGACGTGGAGATCCCGGGCCGAGGATCGGGCCGATGGCACCGGGTATCGGGGACGTCGGTGTCCTTCCGAACGTGGGATCATGGACGGGCCATGCTCAGATTTATCACGCCGAATCCGGTCGCGGGCCAGACCGAACAGGCGCGTCTCCAAGAGGTCGAGCTCATCGTCTCGCGCTTCCGGTGGGCGATGGCGATCTTCGGTCTCGCGTTCAACCTGTTCAGTCGGGGGCCGTACCCGGGTCTCCGGCTGGGCGCGACGCTCCTCTTCCTCGGCTCCTGCGTCGTGGCCAGCGTTGCCCTGCGCCGCCCGTTGACCCTGCGCCAGGTCCACGTGCTGGGCATCTTCGTCGTCACGTGCGACGCGTTCCTGCTCGCCGTGACCGGGGTCACCGATCTCGGGCGCGTCGAGCTCGGCCTGTGGGGCGCGGGGCTCATGGTGACCTTCGAGGCGTGTGTGCGGTGGTACGTCCTGGGAGGGATCTTCGCGGCGCTCGTCATGAGCCTCACCAGCGGCCTCAGCCTGTGGGTCCGCTCGCGGCACCTCGATCTCCCGTTCTCGCCCGCCGCGTTCGCGTTCCGATCGATCGTGCTCCTCGCCGTCGGCATCGCCGCCGGTGTGATCGTGCAGATCCTCGAGGCGGCGCGCTCGGCCCTCGCTCGACGCGTACGCGAATCGGAGGTGGTCAGCACCTTCGCGTTGCGGGCACCCGAGTTGGACGAAACCGATTCGATCACCGAGGTCGCACGGCTCCTGCACGACGAGCTGGGCTTCGAGCGCGTGGTCGTGAGCATGTTCGATCCCGAGCACCAACGGTTGGTACCACGGGCGTTCTCCGGCTTCCCGGCCGATCTCGACGCCCGTGCCGCACGGAGCGCTTCGGACCGTGGGATCGGGAACCACCGCAGTCCCGCGGTGCGGTGCTACTCGACCAATCAAGCGGTCATCGCGCGGGTTTCGGATGGCGACGAATCGTTCGGGCAGTGGTTCCCGGGCGACACGGTGCGGGTCAAGTTGGCGGTACCGATGCGGGCGGGCGGTCGCATCCTCGGCGTCCTCGAGGTCGCGGCCACCGACGAGCATCGTGACGACGAGGAGGACGCGCGTCTCCTGGAATCAATGGCGAGTCAGCTCGCGCAAGTGCTCGAGCACGCGCGTCTGAACGAGATGCGACGCGAAACGATCGCCGAGCTCGAACGGCTCGCGGTGATGAAGGACGACTTCATCGCGATCGCGAGTCACGAGCTCCGAACGCCGATCACGGCGTTGCGGGGATTCGCCCGGACGCTCGGTTCGCCGCACATGAACCCCGAACGCGAGCAACAAGCGGCCGAGGTCATCAACCGGCAGGTCGATCGGCTCGCACTCCTGGTCGAAGATCTCCTTGCGGTATCGCTGATCGACAGCGGGTCGCATGTGCCGACGATGGAGCCGGTTCCGGTCGCGGACGTCGCTCGTGAGGTGGTGGCCGAAGCGTCGGCGCACGCGTCGGGACACGAGGTGGTCGTGGACATCGATCCCCGGTTCCCCGACGTGCTCGCGGATCGCCAGTACCTCCGACGGGTGCTCGTGAACCTGGTGTCGAACGCGCTCAAGTACTCGCCCGACGGCACGCGCGTGGAGCTCTCGGCCCGAGTTTCCGAATCCAAGGCGCTCATCGCCGTGCGGGACGAGGGGTGTGGAATCCCTCTCGAGCGACAGTCGCGGCTGTTCGAGAAGTTCATGCGCGTGCCGGTGACCAACGGCCCCGGTGGTACCGGTTTGGGGCTCTACATCGTCAAGGGTCTCGTCGACACGATGGCGGGTAGCGTGGGCGTCGACAGCAGCCCGGGGAACGGCTCGCGCTTTTGGGTTTCGCTCCCCTTCGTGAACGGACCCACCGCCTCGGAATCGCCGGACTTCCCCGACCAGGCCGCATCCGTGACCGAACGGCACGGCCTCTAAGCGGCGGCGAGGAGCCGCCGGGAAGGACTTCTCGCGCGAGAAGCGTGAACGCTCCGCGCGCCCCTAAGCTGATCAGGTGCTCGCAGTTCCCGACGGACCCGACTGGGTCGGCCTCACGCGCGATCAGCTGCCGGTCGACGACGCGATCGCGTGGGCAACGACGCCCGGAAGTGGCGCGGTCGTGACGTTTCTCGGCGTCGTCCGTGAAGAGAACGAGGACGCCGATGGGGTGGTGGCCATCACCTACGAGGCGTACGAGGAGCACGTGGTGCGCGTGCTGGGCGAAGTGATCTCCGAGACGCGGACGCGATTCCCCGACATCGACCGAGTGGTGCTCCTGCATCGCATCGGGGAGGTGGCGTTGTCGCAGGCATCGATCGTCGTCATCGTGTCGGCTCCCCACCGCGCGGCGGGCTTCGAGGCCGCCCGGTTCACGATCGATACCGTGAAGGAGACCGTGCCGATCTGGAAGCACGAGCACCGGGAGCAGGGTTCCAACTGGGTCGCGACGGCGCAGCCCATCCGTCCGGTCCGGGTCTGACGCCGTGGAGTACTTGGTCGCGGCCGTCGTGATCAGTGTGATCGGCATCCTCGTGGTGGTGGCGCGCAACCGCCGGCCGACGGGCATGGAGCACAGCATCGACGAGTTCGAGAAGGGTCTGCGCGCGATCGCGCCCGAGGACCAGCGGCCACCTCGACGGACGGCGCACCCGGACACCGATCGCACGGAGGCGTAGGGCGATGGCGCGCGATCTCGCGATCGACCTCGGCACCGCGAACACGCTCGTGTACTCACGCGGTCAGGGCATCATCCTGAACGAGCCGACCGTGATCGCGTTGAACAGCCGCACGCAGGACGTGCTCGCGATGGGGCACGAGGCCTGGCAGATGATCGGCCGCACGCCCGGGTACATCGTGGCCGTGCGTCCGTTGCGAGGCGGCGCGATCACCGACTTCGAGATCACACAACGAATGATCCGACTGCTGTTCCAGCGCGCGGGGGTCTCGCGTCTGTACCGCGCCCGGGTGCTGATCTGCGTCCCCTCGGCCATCACGCACGTCGAGCAACGGGCCGTCCTCGAAGCCGCCCGCCGGGCCGGGGCGGCCGCGACGTATCTCATCGAACAGCCCATGGCCGCGGCGATCGGCGCCGGTCTGCCGATCCACGAGCCGCTCGGCAACATGGTGGTGGACGTCGGCGGCGGGACGACCGAGGTCGCCGTGATCTCGCTCGGTGGCGTGGTCGCGCTCGAGGCCGTCCGCGTGGGTTCGTTCGACATCGACGCCGCGATCCAGGCCTACGTCCGCCGGGAGTACGGCATCGCGGTCGGCGAACGTACCGCCGAGGAGATCAAGCTCGCGATCGGCTCCGCGTTCCCCACGAACGACGATCAGTACAAGGCCGAGGTGCGCGGGCGCGATCTCATGACCGGCCTGCCCAAGACCGTCATCCTCGCCCCCGAAGAGGTCCGGGACGCGATCGAGGAACAGATCCGGGCCATCTGCGACGCCGTCGTGAGCGCGCTCGCCCAGACCCCGCCGGAGCTCGCGCAGGACCTGATCTCGCAGGGCATCCACCTCGTGGGCGGCGGTGGGATGTTGCGCGGGCTCGACGAGCGCATCGCGCGCGAGACCGATCTTCCGGTGCATCTCGTCGATGCCCCGCTCGAATGTGTGGTCCTCGGAGCCGGTCGGTGCCTCGAGTCCTTCGACACGCTGAAGGACATGTTCATGGGGAGCCCGCGCACCTGACGTTGCCGACCGCGTCAGTCGCGGGTGAGGTCCTCGGCGGCTTGCCGGACCTGCCAGTCGCGGTCCTCGAGCGCTCGCGTGATGGCCGAGTCCACCGCCGGGCCGTCGAACGGCGCGAGGGCGAGCACGGCGCGGCGCCGGACGGCGGGCCTGTCCGAGCATCCGGCGAGGATCGCGGGCAGCCCGGCCCGATGGCCGATGGCGCCCAGCGCAGCCACGGCCGCCTCTCGGACCAACGGGTCGTCGTGGTGCCGGGCGATGCGTGCGAGCCCGCTGACGCCTCCGGCGGGTACGGCCCGTGGGCCGAGCTCGCCCAGGGCCCAGGCCGCGGCCTCCACGACGGTCATCTCCGGATCCGCGAGCCGGAGCACCAGCGGTCGTACGGGGAGATCGGCCGCCCGGCTCGGCGTCAGCTCGGCCGCCCGGCGCCGCACCGTCGCCGAAGGATCGTCGAGGGCGGCCCGCCAGGCCCGGCGAACTCCGGCCCGGCTCCCGACTCGGAAGAGGGCACCCAGCGCGGCGGCCCGCACGCGCGGATCGGGATCTTCACGGACGAGCTGCTCGAGCCGGGTCCTCGCGGTCGGTGACGGGGCCGCGAACCCGGTCGCGGCAGCCGCGACGGCCCGCTGGAGAGGGTCGCGGGCCGCGAGCTGCGAATCAGCTGCCGCATCCGATGCCGCGTCGTTGACGACCGGTTGCACCCGACCGACCCTACAGTGAGACCGGTATGACGTCGCCTCGTGCGTGTTGATCCAGGGCGTGAACCGACCGTGACCGACTCGAAGGATGCGCCGCGCCACTGGATGCTCCCGGCCGCGATCGCGTTCGTCGTGGTGCTCGGGGCGGGTGCCGTCGTGGTGGGGACGAGCGATCGCGGCGGCGCGACGCGGGCCCATCGTGATGACCCGACGTTCGCCGTACGGGGGACGCGCGCCGGTGGGTCATCGGCCCCCGCGACCATCGAACCGCAACCAACCGTGTCGGCCTCGACCACCGCGCCGCCGACGACGACCGAACCTCCGTTGTCCCAACCCCACGATCCTCCCGCAGATCCGCACGCGAAGGTCCCGGTCGTCCATCTCGGGCAGATCGAGATCCCCAAGATCGGACTCGTGCATCCGCTCTACGAAGGCATCTGGTTGACCGTGATCGACCACGGACCCGGTCACTGGCCGGGCACACCGCTGCCCGGCGGTTGGGGCAACGTGGTGTTCGCCGGACATCGGGTGACGCATTCGCATCCGTTCCGCAACATCGATCAGCTCGCCGTCGGCGACGAGATCACGTTCCGCATGGACACGGGCTCGGTGTTCACGTACCGGGTGACGGGAAGCGAGGTGGTCGTTCCGGCCGAGACCCGGATCGTCGATCAACGCCCCGGCCGAACGCTGACGCTCTTCGCGTGTCATCCACCCGGCAGCGCCAGTCACCGCTACGTGGTGCACGCCGAGCTCGTGAGCCCGGCAAGCTCGTGAGCGCGCCGGTCGGCCTCTGAGGGGTCTACCGCTTGACGTGCGACGCGTACGTTGCGAGCTCCACCGCGCCGGCCACCAGGATCAGCGCCACCGTGATGCCCAACGCGACGACGAGCACGGCGATCCGGCCCATGGTCTCGCGTGGTGTCCGCTCGATCGATTCGACCTCGGGCCGGGTTGGGCCCGTGTGCGGCCGCGGACCGGCGACGGGCTGCCGGTAGGTACCGCCGGGCGGGCGGCGACCGGGAGCAGGCGCGGCGACGCGCGACCTGTCGGTGAGGACCATGCCGTCCTATCGGCCGAGCGGGCCGGAACCTGAATTTCTCGGCTCGCGCCCGGAACGGTCCGCGTCCGTGGCACGCTGTCCGTTCGCAACGAGGAGGACCACCATGTCGCGCGAGGGCGACGACACCCCCAATGTCGACGGTGCGCCGGTCATCGCTGATGCGCCGATCACTCCCGGCGTGGCGGTGTCGCCGCCGGGTGAGGCCGGGAGCTCCCCGGCGGAAGTCCCGGCGGAAGTCCCGGCGGAAGTCCCGGTGCCCGCCGATGGTCGGAACAGCCGTTGGCCCGCGGTCCTGGGAATCCTCGGCCTGATCGTCGGCATCGCGGCGATCGCCGCGGCGTTCGTCCCCCTGCCGTACCGGATCATCTCGCCGGGCGACGCGACCCCGGTGTCGGACGTCGTCGAGATCCACGGCACCAAGACCTATGCCCACCGCGGCGAGTTCCTGTTCCTGACGGTGTCGGTGTCGAATCGGGATCCGAGCGTGTACCGATTCCTGACCGCGAAGCTCGACGGCGATTCCCAGATCGTGGGGAGAGACGAGATCCTCGGCCATGGTTCACAGCGCGAGAACAACCAGATCAACCGCCGGCTCATGGACGAGTCAGAGGTCACCGCGAAGAAGGTCGCGCTGGAACGGCTCGGCTACAACGTTCCCGTACACGGTGAAGGTGCCCTCGTCGCACAGCTCATGAAGGACGCGGCTGTTCGCGGTCAGATTCGCGCGGGTGACGTGATCACCGAGGCCGACGGCCATCCGATCACCGTGGCCGACGAGCTCGGCCCCATCGTCCGCAGGCACCGACCCGGCGAGCCGGTGAAGCTCGTCGTCGTCCGAGCCGGAACCCCGCGGACGGTCACGGTGACCACGGGGGAGAACGCGCAGCACCAGGCGTTTCTCGGCGTGGCGGTGTTCACGAAGAATCTGAAGTACGACTTCCCGGTGGACGTGCAGATCGATCCCGGTCCGGTGAGCGGTCCGTCGGCCGGCCTCTCGTTCACGCTGACCATCATCGACGAGTTGACGAAGGGGAACCTGGCCGGCGGCAAGCAGGTGGCGATCACGGGCACGATCGAACCGGATGGCACGGTCGGGGAAGTGGGCGGTGTGGCCCAGAAGGCGGTCACCGCGCGCCGCGCCGGTGCCGTGCTGATGATCGTTCCCACGAGCGAGGTGGCCGAGGCCCGTCGTCACGCGGGGAGCTCGATGAAGGTCGTCGGCGTGAAGACGCTCGAGGACGCGCTCCGGGCTCTGCGGGCGGTGGGAGGCGCCGCAGTGCCGCCGGCGGCCGAGCTCCGGAAGGCGGCCTGACGACCCGGTCCGCCGGTCATACGACACGAGCGGGGCCGTCCCCAATACGATGGGTGCCCGCGCTCAGTGTGGGAGTGGGTTCACGCCCGGGTCAGACGGCGACAGGTGGGACCGGAGGCGCACGATGGCGGAAGGCGACATTCATCGACGGGTGACTCCGGCAACGCGCCTGTCGCCCGAAGAGGTCGCGACGCGCGGGTTCGCCTCGTCGTTCCGCGGCGTGTCGGAGAACGAGGTTCGCGGCTTCCTCCGGCGGGTCGCCGACGAGATGGCCTATACGCGGGACCGGGAGCGAGAGCTCGAAGATCGCATCGCGAGGTTGGAGGCCGAGCTTCGCAATCCGCCGCCGCTGACCGAGCAGCAACTCCTCGACTCCCTGGGCGAGGAGACCGCCCGCGTGCTGCGGTCGGCCCAGGAAGCGGCCGAGGACATCCGGACGAAGGCCCAGGAGCGGTCGTCCGTGCTCGTGGACCAGGCCGAGACCGAAGCGCGGCGGCTGACCGAGGAAGCCGGCGCGCGGCACGACGAGCAGTTGCGTGCCGCCGAAGAGGCGGCCGCGGAGATGGTGCGGGTCGCCGAACGCGATGCGGCCGACATGCGCGCGGCCGTGGAGGCACTCGTCGCGGCCGAGGGGGCCCGGGCCACGAGCGAGGCCGAAGCCGAGATCGAGGTCGCGCGCACGACGGGGCGCGAGATGGTGGCCGAGGCCCGCGCGGTGCGAGAGCGCATCCTCGCCGATCTCGCGAGGCGCCGGACCGCGATGCAGCAACAGATCGACGAGCTCCGTCACGGCCGCGAGCAGCTGCTCGGTGCGTATCGAGTCGTGAAGGAGACGCTGACGGAGGCGACGGAGGCGCTGAGCAAGGTCGAGACCCCGACGGGAGCGGCTCCCGCGCTCCCGCCCGACACGCCCGATGTCGCCGAGATCGAGCGGCTCCTCGAGGTCGAGGGTCCGACCGGCCCGGAGGGGGCATCGGCGGGCGTACCCGAGGACCGGCAATCGGCCCCCGGCCCCTTCGCTGGGAGCCCGATCACCGAGCCCGTGACCACGATCGGGGGACCCGAATCCCCCTCGCCGGAGCCGGCTGCCGGCGCGCCTGCGCCCGCCGGGGCCGTTTCCGAATCCGAGATGGTCCCCGCGGCCGGTCCGACGGAGCCCGGTGCAATGGAGCTCGGTGCAACGGAGCTCGGTGCAACGGAGCTCGGTGCAACGGAGCTCGGTGCAACAGAGCCTGGCGTCGAGCCGGCCGGGCCCGAGACCGGCCCCGCCGCGACGCGCGACGTCAACGCGCTGTTCGCCAAGATCCGGGCCGCGCGATCCGTTGCCGTCGACGAGGCTCGCGAGGTCCTCGCCGAGAGCACACCCGGCGGTGAAGTCGCGGCATCGACTCCTTCCGGTTCCCGCGAGGCGAGCACCACCGAGCCCAGCGTGGACGATGTGCAGTCCGCCTCGACCCCTTCGACGGCAGTCGATCTCGTCGAGCCGATCGGGGCGACGACAGAAGGCGTGCAGGTCGACCTGATCGCGACGAGAGACGCGGCGCTCGCGCCGATCGAGCGGGACCTGTTGAAGTTGGCCAAGCGGTTGCTCCAGGACGAGCAGAACGACGTGCTCGACACCATGCGCAAGGTGAAAGGGACGCTCACCTCGGACAAGGTCCTCCCCGAGCTCGACGTTCACGTCGAGACGTGGTCGCAGCGGTTGGCGCTCGCGATCGACGCCGCGCACTCGGCGGGGTCCGGTGGCGAGGTGGATGCTCCCCTCGAGCTCGCACGCGAGCTGACGGGCCAGTTCATCGCCCCGCTGAGAGAGCGGATCGCGGCCACGATCGACACGACCGAACGCGGCAATGACGGTGACGACGCGGAACGGGACGACACCGAGGTGGCGCAACGCGTCGGCGCCCGCTACCGGGAGTGGAAGTCCCAGGACCTCCAGGGCGCGATCGGGGATCTGGTGGTCGCCGCCTACGCTCGTGGCGTCGCCGACGCCGCACCGCAAGACTCGGTGTTGCAGTGGATCACCGTGGCCGGCGGCTGCTGTCCGGACTGCGACGACAACACGCTCGAGCCCACCGCACGCGGCAATCCCTTCCCCACGGGCCAACTCCTGCCGCCGGCCCACCCGGGTTGTCGGTGTCTGATCGCCGCGACCCAGTCCGTGGCCGGCGTCCGTTCACCGCTGCACGCGGTCTCCTCGTGAGCCGGCGGCCGGGCCGCGACTCGGTTCGGACGTGACCGGCCAGTAGCCTGCTCCGACGATGCGTATCCCCACGATTCCACGACGAGCTCCGGTGTCCCGTGGGCGCCGTTGGTTGATCGTCGCGGTCGTCGCGTTGGTGGTCCTCGGGCTGAGCCTCCGCGGGCTGGCGACCTTCTACACCGACTACCTCTGGTTCGACTCCCTCGGACAGAGCTCCACGTGGCGGAGCCTCCTCGGCGCCAAGATCGTGCCCGCGGTGGTGTTCAGCGTGGTGTTCTTCGTGCTGATGCTCGTCAGTCTCGTCATCGCCGATCGTCTGGCCCCGCGATTCGGGACGATGGGCCCGGAGGACGAGTTCCTCGAGCGATACCAGCAGGTGATGGCGCCGTACGCCCGTCGCGTTCGCATCGGGGTGTCGCTCTTTCTGGCGGTGGTCGCCGGCGCGGGCCTCGCGTCGCACTGGCAGCAGTGGGTGCTGTTCCGGAACTCGGTCGACTTCGGCATCAAGGATCCGCAGTTCCACAAGGATGTCGGCTTCTACGTCTTCCAACTCCCGTTCCTGAAGTTCATCGTCGACTGGGCGTTCTTCTCACTGCTCCTCGTGCTGCTCGTGACCGCGGTCGCGCACTACCTGAACGGCGGTATCCGGCTCCAGGCGCCGTATCAGCGCGTCACGCCGCAGGTGAAGGCGCACCTCTCCGTGATCCTCGCACTGATGGCGTTGGTCAAGGCGGCGAGCTACTACTTCGCCCGCTACGACCTGAACTTCTCCACTCGTGGGTTCGTCAAGGGGGCCACCTACACCGACGTCAAGGCCGAGCTCCCGGCATTGCGCATGCTCGCGGTCATCGCAGTGGTCGCGGCGGCGCTGTTCGTGTGGAACATCTGGCGGCGGGGTTGGGTCTTGCCGGTGATCGCGGTGGTGCTGTGGGGTTTCGTTGCGATCGCGCTCGGCACGATCTATCCCGCGTACGTCCAGAAGTTCCGTGTGGAGCCGAACGAGTACGCGAAGGAGCAGCCCTACATCAGGCGCAACATCGAGGCGACGCGCGAGGCCTTCGGGCTCGATCACATCAAGACGTCCTCCTTCGACTACTCGAAGAATGTGAACGCTGCGAAGCTCCAGGCCAGTTCCGACACCATTACGAACGCCCGGCTGTGGGACCCCGACATCGCCCGCCAGCAGTTCAAACAACAGGAGTTCCTCCCCGTCTACTCGTTCGTCGACGCGGATGCCGATCGGTACACGGTGGGAGGAAAGGTCACGCCGGTGATCACCTCGGCCCGAGAGGTCGACGGACCGCCAAGCGGTAACGACAACTGGACGAACCGCCATCTCGTGTACACGGCCGGGTACGGGGCCGTCGTCGCGAAGGCAAACGAGGGACGAGCCGTTTCCAACCGCTCGTCGAGCGGCTACTCGCCGACGTATCTCCTGAGCGATCTTCCCCCGAAGGGACAGATCACTCTCGCGCAGCCGCGCGTGTACTTCGGGGAGAAGCTCGGCGGCTACGTGGTCGTGAAGACCAACCAATCCGAGTTCGTTCCGACCGGGACCAAGCGCAGCGTGTACCACGGCAAGGACGGGGTGAAGATGTCCAGCATCGTCACCCGAGGCGCAATGGCGCTGCGTCTCGCCGACATCAACGCATTGATCTCCGGGCAGATCAACTCGAGCTCCCGGATCCTCATGTATCGCGACGTCCGTTCACGCGTGCAGAAGTTGGCGCCGTTCCTCTCGTACGACTCCGACCCCTACTCCGTCTTGGTCGGCGGACGAGTGGTGTGGGTGCTCGACGCGTACACCACCACGAACAACTACCCCTACGCCCAGCAAGCCGACGGCGAAGGCGGTCTCGGCGCGAGTAACTACGCTCGCAACTCCGTGAAGGTCACGGTCGACGGGTACGACGGCACGGTGAAGTTCTACGTCGTCGACAGCAAAGACCCCATCGTCCACGCGTACCGCAAGGCCTTCCCGTCGCTGTTCACCGATGGCTCGAAGATGCCGGCGAGCCTTCGCAGCCACCTTCGCTACCCCGAGGATCTCTTCCGGTTGCAGACCGACGTGTACTCGAGGTACCACGTGCAGGCGGCCCGAACGTTCTACGACGGCTCGGCACAGTGGGACATATCCCCCGATCCCGCCACCGGATCGGTGACCTCGGAAGTGTTGAAGTCGGTACAGTCGGCCGGTGGTGGCGCGGGCACGCAAGCCGTCGCATCCAGCAGCGGCGCGATGGATCCGCTGTACGTGATGATGCCGCTGCCCAATGAGACCAAGCAGCAGTTCCTGCTCCAGCGGGCGTTCGTGCCGCAAGGCAAGGAGAACCAGCTCAGCGCCTTCTTGGAGGCAGGCTCCGATCCCGGCGAGTACGGGAAGCTCCACCTGTACGTGACGCCGTCGGAGCGCCAGGTTCCCAGCCCCTCATTCGTCAACGGCCGGACGCTGGTCGATCCCACCATCTCGACCGTCGTGACGCAGCTCAATCAGCAGGGCTCCTCGTTCGTCCAAGGTCAGATGCAACTCGTCCCGATCGGGAACTCGCTGTTGTTCGTTCGTCCGATCTACGTGCAGGGGAGGGGACAGGGCCAACTCCCGTTCCTCAACTTCGTCGCGGTGTCGGACGGGCAGCAGTCGACGTTGGCCACGTCGGTCCACGAAGCACTGGTGAAGCTCAAACTGCTGCCGGCCGACAATGCGACCCCCACGAACCCCACGACGCCGACCACTCCCACGACCCCCACGACGCCGACCGCTCCCACTGGGTCGGTGGCGTCGATCCTCGCCCAGATCACCCAGGCCCAGGCCGATCAGAAGGCGGCCGAGGACAAGTTCGATCTCGGGAAGTACAAGCAGGCGACGGACAGGATCAATCAACTGGTCGCCGAGCTCCAGGCCGCGATCGATGCCACGCCGGTGGCGACGACCACGACGACCTCCCCGACCACCTCGAAGATCCCCACGTCCACGACCGGGGCGTCGTCCACGGCGACCTCGGCCTCGTCGCAGCGGGCGCTCGCGGTCACGAAGCCCTGATCTCCCGGGCGCGCCGGGCCCGATACGTTGCCGCGCACCCTCGGGAATTGTTACTATCGCCGTAGTGGAAATCCCGGGACGGCGTTGCCGCGCCCGGAACCCTGCGGGAGCGCCCCATGGCCATCGAAGGCATCGACCTCGGAAAATACAAGCTCGGATGGCACGACAGCACCGAGGACTACGTCTACATCCCGAAGAAGGGTCTCAACACCGAGATCGTCTCGGATATCTCCCACGGCAAGAGCGAACCGGAGTGGATGACGAAGTTCCGGCTGAACGCGCTCGCTCGCTTCGAGAAGAAGCCGATGCTCGAGTGGTTCGCCCACAACATGCCCGACATCGACTTCGACGACATCTACTACTACCTCAAGCCGATCGACAAGCAAGTGTCCGAATGGGACATGCTCCCGGACGACATGCGCAAGACCTACGAGAAGCTCGGCATCCCCGAAGCCGAGCGCAAGTACCTCGCCGGCGTCACCGCACAGTTCGAAAGTGAAGTCGTGTACCACAAGAATCGCGAGGATCTCGCGAGGCTGGGCGTGCTCTTCACCGACATGGACAGCGCGCTGCGCGACTACCCCGACATCGTGCGCAAGTACTTCGGCACCGTGATCCCGCCGGGCGACAACAAGTTCGCCGCGCTCAACTCCGCCGTCTGGAGTGGGGGGTGTCTCACCGCGGACGCTCGCATCAACGTGTGGGGTCGTGGACTCCTGAGCATCGCGGATGTTCGTGACGGCGACGAAGTGTTCGGGGTCGACGAAGGACGAGAGCTGCGGCGCGGCAAAGTGCTTGCCCACGTTGAGAGCGGCGTGAAGCCGGTGTACCGAATTCGAGTTGCCGGGAGAACTCTCGAAGCAACCGCCAACCATCAATTCCTTGTCGCGCGCCGCGTCGAGGACGGCCGGCGGCGCCGATGGGAGGCGCGCTGGGTGCCCCTCGAAGAGATCGAGGTCGGGGAGCCGATCGCGATACCGCGCTCGCTGCCCGACGACGGGTATCCGATGGTATTGCCCGAGCCCGAGCCATATCTGAAGAACCGTCATCACGAGCAGTTGTGCTTCCCGATCGAATCGGACGAAGAACTCATGTGGATCCTCGGCCTCTGGCTCGGAGATGGTCACACAGCCGCCCCGCACGAACACATGCGCCAGATCTCGTTCTCGGTTCCGAAATCGGACCCCGTGCACGATGCGGCGATCGAAGCAGTCAGGCGCGTCTTCGGTGTGCAGACGGTGACGCAAGTGGGCTGTGGATTCGTCATCAACTCGAAGCAGCTGGGCCTGTGGCTCGAGAGCATCGAGTTCTACGGGCACGCCAAGACGAAGCGTCTTCCATCGTGGGTGTTCTCGATCCCACAATCGCAGCAGTTGGCCCTGCTCGCCGGCCTGGTCGACTCGGACGGCTGGACGGAACGGTGCGGGCAGTCGATGTGCATCGAGCTGTCGAACCGTGAACTGCTCGAGGACATCCGCCAGCTCGCGATCGGTTGCGGACTGTACGCGGACGGCCAGCTCACCGAACGGTCTCGCACCGCGACCTTCCCGGACGGTCGGAGCGTACGTTCGACGCATTGGCGACTCAGGGTTCAAGGCGATCTGAGCCGAGTGTTGACTCGTGATCCCAACAAGCGTGGAGCGGAGGTCGGCAAGTGGCGCACGAACGCTTATCAGGCGGCCACCGGCCTGAACTTCTCCGCGCTCGTGACCGACACGCTGGGGTTCGCCGTGCTCCGCGAGAAGCAGTTCGCCGGCGAAAAGGCCACCTACGACATCCAGGTCGTGGGCCTCGAGAGCTTCGTGGCCAACGGAATCGTCGCCCACAACTCGTTTATCTACGTACCCCCGGGCGTGCACGTCGATCAACCGTTGCAGGCATACTTCCGCATCAACGCCGAGAACGCCGGGCAGTTCGAACGTACGTTGATCATCGCCGACGAGGGATCGTCGGTGCACTACATCGAAGGTTGTTCGGCACCGGTCTACAGCACGGACTCGTTGCACTCCGCCGTCGTCGAATTGATCGCGAAGCCGGGCGCGCGAATCCGCTATTCGACGATCCAGAACTGGTCGCCGAACGTGTACAACCTCGTCACCAAACGTGCCCGCGCCGAGACCGAGGCCACCGTCGAGTGGATCGACGGCAATCTCGGCTCCAAGCTCACGATGAAGTATCCCGCGGTCGTGATGACCGGCCCGAAGGCGCACGGCGAGGTGCTCTCCGTCGCATACGCCGGACCGGGCCAGCACCAGGACGCGGGTGCCAAGATGACACACGCCGCGCCCGAGACCACGTCGATCATCGACTCGAAGTCGATCTCGAAGGACGGTGGCCGCACTACGTATCGCGGACTGGTGCGCGTCGAGAAAGGCGCAACGAACGTCAAGAGCCACGTCCGTTGCGACGCCCTCATCCTCGACGACCAGAGCGCGTCCGACACCTATCCGTACATGGAGGTGGAAGAGAAGGATGCCCGCATCGGTCACGAGGCCACCGTCTCGAAGGTCGGCGACGATCAGCTCTTCTACCTCATGAGCCGCGGGCTCAGTGAGCAACAGGCCACGGCGATGATCGTCAACGGCTTCATCGAGCCGATCACCAAGACGTTGCCGATGGAATACGCCGTCGAGCTCTCGCGGCTGATCGAGCTCAACATGGAGGGCGCGGTCGGTTGACGATCGCGCGAGGACGATGACGACGGCTTTCACCCCCGACGCGGCGCGTGCCATCGAGGGACCGCAATGGCTCGCCGACCGTCGCGCCGTCGCGGCCGAACGGCTCGCGGCGGCGTCGTGGCCGTCGGAGTCCGAGGAGATCTGGCGCTACAGCAGGATCGACGAGTTCGATCTCGACCGGTACCGACCCGTACCGCCGGAACACCTGGGTGCACCGGGGCAGGTCAAGGGCAGTGGCGGCGGGCCGATGGCCGCGGAGGCCGGTGAGCGGGCCGGCCTCGTCGTCGTGCACGACGGCCGCGTCGTGCACCGCGAGCTTGATCCGGCGCTCGAATCGAAGGGCGTCAGGGTCTGCGGTCTCGCCGAGTGTGAGGAAGCCGACGTGGCGTCGTTGCTCGGGCAATGTTCGGGCGCGTCCGAGGATGCGTTCGTCACGTTGCACGACGCGTTTCTTCCCGGCGGCGCGTTCGTGCGCGTCCCCGACGGCGTCGTGATCGATCGGCCGATCGTGGTGCTGCACTGGAGCGACGGTGACGGCCTCGCCGCCTTCCCGCACACGCTCGTGGTGGCCGGCGACGATTCCGAGCTCACGGTCGTGGAGCGCACCAGCTCGCTCGGTGAGCACCATCTCGTGGACGCGGTCGTCGAGCTCGTGCTCGGCGACGCGGCACGCGTGCGGTACCTGTCGGTGCAGGAGCACGGCCCCGATACGTGGCAGATCGCGTTGCAGCGCGCGCATCTCGGTCGCGACGCGCGATTGCGTTCGTCCGCCGTCGCGTTGGGTGGCGACTACGCGCGGTTGCGCTGCGAGTCGCGCCTCGATGGCACCGGTGCGGAAAGTGACCTCCTCGCCGTCTATTACGGCGACGGCGACCAGATGCTCGACTTCCGCACGTTGCAGGACCACGCCGCGCCCCGGACGCGCAGTGACCTTCTGTTCAAGGGCGCGGTCGAGGATCGGGCGCACTCGGTGTACTCGGGGCTCATCCACCTCCGGCCCGAGGCCCAGAAGTCGCGCGCGTATCAAACCAATCGCAACCTGGTGCTCACGGAAGGTGCGGGCGCGGAGTCGATCCCGAACCTCGAGATCGAGGCCAACGACGTCCAGTGCTCGCACGCGAGCACCGTCGGGCCCATCGACGACGACCAGCTCTATTACCTCGAGAGCCGGGGCGTTCCCCCGGAGGCGGCCGAACGGTTGATCGTGCTCGGGTTCTTCGACGACGTGTTCGATCGCCTGCCGGTGCCCTCGCTCGTCGCACCGTTGCGGCGCACCGTGCTGGAGAAGATCGAACACCGCGGTGGCGCGATCGGACACGGCGGCGGACGAGGAGCTCGGCCGTGAGCGCGGGCGTGAACGCGGCGCATGTCGTGTGTTCGAGGAGTGATGTGCCGCCCGGTTCGGCGCGACGCTTCGACGTCGACGGTCACCGCATCGCCGTGGTCAACGTCGGCGGCGACTTCTATGCCATCGGCGATCGGTGCTCGCACGCCGACTTCTCGCTCGCGGAGGGCGAGGTGTGGGAGGACGACTGCTCGATCGAGTGCCCGAAGCACGGTTCCACGTTCTCGTTGCAGACCGGCGAGCCACAGAGCCTGCCGGCCACGACACCGGTCCCCACCTACGACGTGTCGGTCGACGGTGATGATGTGGTGGTGACGATCCGATGAGCGAGCTGACGATCCGCGGATTGCGGGCCGCGGTAGACGGCGTCGAGATCCTTCGCGGCGTCGACCTCGAGATGCGATCCGGTGAGGTGCACGCGTTGATGGGCCCGAACGGGTCCGGGAAGTCGACGTTGTCACACACGCTCATGGGACGATCCGACTACGACGTGCTCGGGGGGTCGGTGCTGCTCGACGGGGAGGATCTCCTTCGTCTCCCCACCTGGCAACGCGCCGCGCGCGGACTGTTCCTCGCGATGCAGTATCCGGTGGAGGTGCCCGGCGTGCGGCTCGACGATTTCATGCGCGCGGCGCTCGCGGGTCAGCATCGCGAGATCGTCGACTTGACCGCGCGCGTCGGCGCGGAAGCGAATCGCCTCGACGTGCGCGAGGAGTTCCTCGAGCGTGGCGTGAACGTGGAGTTCTCCGGCGGAGAGAAGAAGCGGGTGGAGACGTTGCAGCTCGCCGTGCTCCAGCCGAAGTTCGCCATTCTCGACGAGATCGATTCCGGTCTCGACGTCGACGCGTTGCGCGACGTGTCGCGCCGTATCGAGGCGATGACCAACGAAGTCGGCCTCGGCGTGCTCGCGATCACCCACTACGCGCGGCTCCTCACCGAGTTGCGTCCCGATCGGGTGCACGTGCTGATGGCCGGCCGGATCGTTGCCAGCGGCGGGCCCGAGCTCGCCGATCAGCTGGAGGCCGTGGGCTACGAAGGTCTCGCCGCCGAGCTGGGCATCGAGACGCTCACGATCGAACGCCCCGCCGAAGCCGATCCCTTCGCGACCCCGGGCTTCTGACGCTCCGGTCCGTTCGTCGACCGATCAGGCCGTGGGTGCGGCGGCCGTCGTGGGCGGGGCCGTCGTCGCCGGCGCGGTGGTAACCGGCGCGGTGGTGGATGCGTCGGCGGGCGCGGTCGTCGACGCGTTCGGGTCGACGGGCGGCGGCACCGCGTCACCCGGTGGGAGAGGGGCCGTGGGCGGGGGCGCCACCTTCGAGTACTCGACCGGGCTCTTGTGGTCCGCGCCGTTGAACACGTAGACCGGTTCGCCTTTGTTCACGAGCGTGTAGAAATACTCCGAGACGTACATCGGGATCCGTACACAGCCGTGCGACGCGGGCGTCACCGGCACCGATTGGTAGCCGTGCACGGCGATGCCGCCATTGAAGTAATACGGGTTGTACAAATGGCCGAGGGGAGACTCGTCCCAGCCCTTCTTGAAGTACTTGAACGAGAACTTGCCCGACGGCGTGATGGCGAATTCACACGCGCGCACGTCGGGACGGCCCTTGGGCGTGTAGCAGTAATGCTCGCCGGCGCCGGTGGAGACCGGCGTGATCAGACGAACCTGGTTCCCCTGGTACAGCACGAGCACCTGCCGGGCGACGTCGATCTCGACGCGATCCGCTTCCGGATCGGTCGTGACCATCGGCGTGGGCCACTGGAACATCGCCAGCGCGAATCGCTCACCGTTCTCGATCCGGCCGGTGCGGTCGGCGCCGATGAGCTTCTGGAGTCCCTGGACCGCGTATTGCGTGGAGGCATCGAACTTCCCGTCGACCGGTCCCGGGTCGAAGTGAAGATCCGCGAGCCGTTGTTCGTACGCCTGCACCACGGGTCCCGACGCGCCGATCCGCAAACCGGCGGGACCGATGTCGGGCAGACCTCCGGCCGGCACGGCGGGTACGGGGAGCGGCGCCGGAATGGTCGTCGTCGTGGAGGTGGTCGTGGTGGCCGCGGTGGTGGTGTTCTCGGTGGTCGTGGTGGATCCGTCGACCCCGTCGAGCGAAGGACCGGCGGCCCGCTTGTCGTCGCCCGCGGAGCTCGACCCGCGCCAGATCACCCCGGCGCCCACGACGACGCCGAGGATGAGCGCGGCGATGCCGACGCCGACGAACACGCGAGAGGTGAAGAACTTCTTCAGGGGGAACGCCTCCGGGGATCGGGACCGTCGTTCATCGTACCGTCGGACCGGGCGCGAATCGGGCCATGGCCGCGCGGACGGTGGGGTGGACGCCGGGTCTCAGGCCGACACACCGGCCTCGTCGAGCGCCTGTTGCAGGGTGTTCCATGCCAGGGTGGCGCATTTGATCCGCACGGGGAACTTCACCACGCCCTGGAGCGCTTCGAGATCCCCCAGACGGACACCTTCGAGCTGGGCACCGAGGTCCTGCTCCGGCTGGCCGTCACCGTCGAGCTTCGACTCGTGGATCGACATGAGGGCCTTGAACGCCCGGATCAGGGTCCGGGCCTCGGCCACGGGCTTGCCCTTCACCGCGGCGCTCATCATCGACGACGACGCCTGGCTGATCGAGCATCCCTGGCCACTGATCTTGACGTCGGTCACGGTGTCGCCGTCGACGGCGAGGAACAACACGACCTCGTCGCCGCAGAGCGGGTTGAACCCTTCGACCCGGTGCGCGGGCGGCACCGGGAGCTCGCCGCGGTTGCGCGGCGATCGGTAGTGATCGAGGATGATCTCACGGTAGAGGTCTTCGAGTCCTGGCATCGGGGCTACATCCTAGAAGGCGAAGAACTTCTCGGCCCGGGCCAGCGCGTCGGCAAGCGCGTCGGCATCGGCTTCGTCGTTGTACAGGTAAAAGGACGCACGGGTGGTGGCGGGTACGCCGAGCACCCGCATCAGTGGCTTTGCGCAGTGGTGACCGGCACGTACGCACACGGCTTCTTCGTCGACGACCTGGGAGATGTCGTGCGCGTGGATCCCGTCGAAGAGGAATGAGAACGTCGCGCCGCGTGCGTCGAGGTTGTGGGTGCCGTAGATGGTGAGCCGGTCACCGAACCGTTCCTCGAGGAGCGCGAGCGTGTACCCGGCGAGGCCGCGTTCGTGGTTCCGGATCGCGTCCATGCCGATCGCGTGGAGATACTCGACCGCCGCGCCCCAGCCCACCGCTTCGGCGATCGCCGGCGTACCCGCCTCGAACTTCCAGGGGACGTCGTTGGTGGTGAAACCGTCGAGGCGGACGTCTCGGATCATCTCGCCACCGCCCAGGAACGGCGGCATCGATTCGAGGAGGGCTCGTCGGGCCCACAGCGCGCCGATGCCGGTGGGTCCGAGCATCTTGTGCGCCGAGAAGGCCACGAAATCGGCGTCCCACGCCTGCACGTCGCACGCCAGATGGGGAACGGACTGGCAGGCATCGACGAGGAGGAGCGCGCCTACAGCGTGCGCGGCGTCGGCGAGCGGCCGCACGTCGTTGATGGTGCCGAGCACGTTCGACATTGCGCTGACCGCCAGCAGCTTGGCGCCGTCGAGCAGGCGGGGGAGGTCGGACAGGTCGAGGCGGAAGTCGTCGGTCAGTGGGATCCACCGCAGCTCGATGCCGAGCTCGGCCGCCAGCATCTGCCACGGCACGATGTTGGCGTGGTGCTCCAGGTGGGAGAGCACGACGGCGTCGCCCGCCCGGAGGTTCGTGCGCGCCCAGGTGTGGGCGACGAGGTTGATCGCCTCGGTGGCGTTGCGTACGAACACGATCTCGGCCGTGTCGTTCGCGTGCACGAAGCGCGCCACGTGCGTCCGCGCGTTTTCGAACGCCGCGGTCGCTTCCTCGGCCACCGTGTACACGCCACGGTGCACGTTCGCGTTGCGTTGCCGGTAGTAGTCGTCCATCGCGTCGAGGACGGCGAGCGGCTTCTGCGACGTGGCCGCGGAGTCGAGGTACACGAGGCGCTTGTCGTGGACGCGACGTTCGAGCATCGGGAAGTCGGCCTTGATGCGGGTGACGTCCAACGCCTTCATGTCGAGACTCCGGGCATCACGGCACGTCCGCGGTTCGGAACGCGTCGAAACCTTCGTGCTCCACGCGTTCGGCGAGCTCGGGACCACCGGTCGCGACGATGCGCCCGTGCAGGAGGATGTGGACGACGTCGGGCGTGAGCTCGTCGAGGATCCGCTGGTAGTGGGTGATGAGGAGGATGCCGAGCGCCGGGCGGTCGCGGCGTACTTCCTCGATGCCACGGGCGACGATGCGCAGCGCGTCGATATCGAGGCCGGAGTCCGTCTCGTCGAGGATCGCGAGGTCGGGTTCGAGGAGCGCCATCTGGAGGATCTCGTTGCGCTTCTTCTCGCCGCCCGAGAATCCCTCGTTCAGGTATCGCTCGGCGAACCGGGCGTCCATGTCGAGGCGCTTCGTCCATTCGAGCAGCTTCATGCGGACCTCGAGCACCGAGAAGTCCTCGATGTCCTTGCGGGCCGACATGGCCTGTCGGAGGAAGTTGAGCACGCTGACCCCGGCGATCTCCTCCGGGTGTTGGAAGCCGAGGAAGATGCCGCGGGCGGCGCGTTCGGCGGTGGTGGTCGTGGTGATGTCCTCGCCCCGATAGAGGATGCGACCGCCGGTCACCGCATATGCCGGGTTCGCGAGCAGGGTGTTCGCGAGCGTGGATTTCCCCGAACCGTTGGGTCCCATGAGCGCGTGGACTTCGCCGGCGGCGACCGTCAGGGAGACGCCGTGGAGGATCTCGGCCGGTGGACCGGCGTCGGCGACTGTGGTGGCCGTCAGCGCGTCGATCTCGAGCAGGGGCCCCTCGGTCATGGTCGACAGTGTAATTCCACTACGCCCGTAGTGAAAACTCCGGCGGCGATTCCGCCCCCTCGTTCTTTCGCCGTTTCGCCGGGAATTCGGCGGCCGGGCGGCGAAAGCACGGACGAGTGCGTCACCGGACCTGCCCGAACACCGCCTCGTAGCCCCGCACCATGGCCGCGGCCGAGAAGAACTGTTCGACCCACTCCCGGCAGGCCCGGGTGGAGATGTCGTCGATGTGGGCGAGGGCCTCGACCAACTCGTCGTCGGTGTCGCGCCGGAACCCGGTCACGCCGTCGTCGACGAGCTCGGGCGCCGCCCCCCAGTTGGTGGTGACCACCGGCGTGCCGCACGCCATGGCCTCGGTCATCACGAGACCGAAGGGCTCCATCCACTGGATGGGGAACAGCATGGCCTTGGCCCGGGCCAGGAGCTCGACCTTCGTCTCGTGCGGGACGTTGGCCACCACTTCGACGTCGTCGCGCAGCATCGGCTCGATGACTTCGGAGTAGTACTCGCGCTCGGGAGGCTCGTTGCGCTTGAGGATCATCTTCAACGGGCGACCGGCGCGGCGGGCGATCTCGATGGCGCGCACCGGACCCTTGTCCGGGTTGGCCCGGCCGATGTACACGAGGTAGTCGTCCTTGTCGGCCCGGTACTCGTACGACCCGAGATCGATGCCGTTGTGGACCGTCCCGGCGTAGCGCAGCCCCGGGTTGTCGTCTCGTTGGGCTTCGCTGATGGCCACGAGGTGCAGCCGTTCGTGCAGGAGCTCGTAGTACGCGCGGGCCTGGTCGGTCCACGGGCCGTGCAGCGTGTGGACGACGGGCGGACGGCCGCGCAGGGCCCCGATCGCGGGCCCGATGATCCCGGAGTGGTCGTGGATCACGTCGAAGTCGTCGGTCTGGAGGTACGCGGCCGTCGCGTGGAACGCGTCGTACCAGACGTTGCCGAGCAGCGTCGGGTCCGGAGGCTCGGCGAGGGGCGACACGAGCGTGGCCTTGGTACGCGACCCACCCGACGCGAACAGGGTGACCTCGTGACCCTGGTCCACGAGCCCGTCGGCCAGGAGCGCGACGACGAGCTCGATGCCGCCGTAACCGGTGGGCGGAACGGCGAACCAAACGGGGGCGATTTCGGCGATGCGCATGGGCGAAGACGATAGGGCACCGGGTGGTCCGCGATCGCCTCGCGGCGCAGTAGCGTTTCGTCGATGCCGCAGCCGTGGACGACCAGCGCGAGCGCTTCCCTGTCCGGCGACGGCGGGCCCGTGACCCTCGTCGAGGGCTCCGCGTTCTGCATCTCGATGCAGAGCGGCGACATGCTGGCGCACCTTCCGCACGGTCTCTTCTTCCGCGACACCCGCTTCCTGTCGGAGATGCAGCTCCGGATCAACGGGCAGTGGCCCGAGCCCCTCGGCGCGACGACGCCCGACCCGTTCAGCGGCTCCTTCGTGTTGCGCGATCATCCGCGGCCGGGCCGGGCCGACTCGCACCTCATGGTCTTTCGGCAGCGCTACGTCGGCCGGGGCATGCGCGAGGACCTCACGGTGCGAAACTTCGGTGAGGAGCCGGCGTTCTGCTCGATCGAGCTCGCGCTCGGTTCGGATTTCGCGGATCTCTTCGAGGTGAAGGAAGGACGGATCCAGAAGCTCGGTGAGCTCGGCGTGTCGAGCGACGGGAGCCGGCTCACGTTCACGTATCGCCGCGGCGCGTTCAAGCGCGCCGTGTACGTGGATTTCTCGGAGACGCCGCAGTTCAGTGACACCATTGCTCACTTCGAGGTGATCGTGCCGCCGCGGGGCGAGTGGTCCACCTGTATCCAGGTGACGCCGGTCATCGATCACCAGGAGATCACGCCGCGGTACCAGTGCGGGCGCCCGGTCGAACGATCGATGCCCGTCGAGCGGCTCGAAGCGTGGCGCCGGAACCTCCCGATCACCACGACCGACCACGCCGGCTTCCGCGCGCTGTTGAACCGCTCCACGGAGGATCTCGCGGCGTTACGGCTCTTCGACCCGGAGTTCCCCGACCGGGCCGTGGTCGCGGCGGGCGCGCCGTGGTTCATGACGTTGTTCGGGCGGGACTCGCTCATCACGTCGTGGATGGCGATGCTCATCGATCCCGATCTCGCTCTCGGCACGTTGCAGACGCTGGCGCGGTTCCAGGGCAAGGACGTCAACCCGATCACCGAGGAGGAGCCGGGCCGCATCCTGCACGAGATGCGCTTCGGCGAGACGGCCGAGCTCTCGCTCGGGGGCGGGAAGGTCTATTACGGCACCGCGGACGCCACGCCGCTCTTCGTGATGTTGCTCGGCGAGCTGCGCCGTTGGGGGAACAATCGCGAGGAGGTCGACGCGCTGCTTCCCGCGGCCGACCGTGCCATCGAATGGATCGAGCAACACGGTGATCGTGACGGCGACGGCTATGTCGAATACATGCGGACGACCGATCGCGGCTTGCAGAACCAGGGATGGAAGGACTCGTGGGATTCCACCCGCTTCGCCGACGGGACGCTCGCCCAACCGCCGCTCGCGCTCTGCGAGATCCAGGGCTATGTCTACGCCGCGTTCGTCGCGCGGTCGCACTTCGCGAGCGAAGCCGGCGACGTCAGGCTCGCCGACGAGCTCTACAAGAAGGCGCTGGTCTTGAAGGAGCGATTCAATCGCGACTTCTGGCTCGAAGAGCACGGGTGGTTCGCGATGGGTCTGGACCGCGACAAGAAGCCGCTCGACGCGCTCACCTCCAACATCGGACACTGTCTCTGGACCGGCATCGTCGACGAAGAGAAGGCCGCGATCGTGGCCGAGCAGTTGGTGTCGCCGGGCATGTTCTCGGGCTGGGGTGTGCGCACGCTCAGCGAATCGATGGTCGGGTACAACCCGATCAGCTATCACTGCGGCAGCGTGTGGCCGCACGACAGCGCGATCTGCGCGGCCGGTCTCATGCGGTACGGCTTCATCGAGGAATCACACCGGGTGATGGAGGGTCTGGTGTCGGCCGGCGCGCACTTCGGCAACCGGCTCCCCGAGTTGTTCGCGGGGCTCGGACGCGCGCAGTACCCGTTTCCGGTGAGCTACCCCACGTCGTGCTCGCCGCAGGCCTGGGCGGCCGCGTCGCCCTTGCTGTTCCTCCGGACGATGCTGCGGTTCGAGCCCGACATCCGCAACTCCGAGCTGCATCTCGCGCCCGCCGTGCCGGATTGGATCGGCACGCTGCGCCTCGAGCAGATCCCGTTGATGGGTGGTCATCTGTCCATCACCATGAAGGGCGAGGAGCTCGAGACCACGGCCATGCCCGACGGCCTGAGCATCGCCCGCACTCCCCGCCGGCCCACCAACTGAGCCGCCGCCCGACCCACTGATCCGCCGCGCGGCCCACGGCTACTGGATCGCGGGCGGCGATGGTGCCGTGTTCGCGTACGGCGACGCCGCGTATTTCGGCTCTCCAAGCGTGCTCACCACGTCGCGGGCACCGGTGCTCGCGATCGCCGCGACCGATACCGGGCTCGGGTACCGCCTGCTCGGACGAGATGGAGCCGTCTACGCGTACGGTGACGCGCCGTACTCCGGGGCGCCGAACACGATCAGCGGCTTCACGGGCCCGGTCGTCGCGCTCGGCTGACGTCGTCCTCACCAGTTCGGGTGGTGGCGACGGTCAGCGGAAGTCGAAGGCGACCTTGATCGCGCCGCTCTCGCCCTGCGTCGCGATGGTGCGGAACGCGTCGTACCAGTCGTCGAGTCGGAACGTGTGCGTCAGCATGCCGGTGAGGTCGATGCGGCCCTGCTGCACGAGGTCGAGATAATGATCGATGCCGTGCTTGCGCACGCCGTCGATCTCCTCGAAGCCGAACGCGTTGGATCCGACGAACGAGATCTCCTTGAAGTACAGCGGCGTGTCCTCCCAGAACGTCGGTCCGTGCACACCGGCCTTCACGATCGTGCCGCGGGCCTTGAGAACACGTGCGCCGACCTCGAACGTCTCCTGTTTGCCGACGGTGTCGTAGACCACATCGATGCCACCGGGGTAGGCCATCGGTAGTCCGTCGCTGTCTTGCAACACGCCGCCCGACCACGCCGCCGCCTCCTCGAGCACCTGCAACGGAGGCGAGTGGCCGATCACGGTCGCCCCGAGCTTGCGGGCCATCTCGGCCTGGGCCTCGAACCGAGCGACGACCAGCACGTCGACGTCGGGGTACAACGAACGGAGGATCGCCGTCGCACATGTGCCGAGCGCGCCGGCACCGTAGACCATCACCTTGCCGCCTGGCGTCGGCGGGTGGCGGGTGATCGCGTGGAGCGATACCGCGAACGGATCGGCGAACACCGCGTGCTCGTCGGGCACGTCGTCGGCAACCTTGAAGAGCATCGAATCGTGCGCGGGCATCAGCTCGGCGTATCCGCCGCTCGCGTCTTTCGACGTGCCGGTGTGAATGCCGGGTGCGATGGTTCCCTTCGCGAAGTTCCAACAGAGTGAGTAGTCGCCGATCTCGCACGCCGGGCATTTCGGCTCGATGCCGCGTGGTCCACACGACAACCACGGGTTCAGCACGACGCGATCGCCGATCTCGAGACCACGGGCTTCGGGGCCGAGGGCCACGACGTCGGCCACGACCTCGTGTCCGAGTACCTGCGGCAACGTGAAGAAGGCCTTCATCGGGTTGTCGGGGCTGCGGACGTCGCCCCAGTCCATGAAGACTTGCTTGGAATCGGAGCCGCAGATCCCCGTCAGGCGCGGCTTCGTGATCACCCAGTCCGGTCGAAGGAAACCGGGGTCGTCCATGTCGACGAGCTTCATGGGTGTGTGCGCGAGGTTGCGCAGCAGTTGGTTGTCGGTGTCCGGAACCTCATGGGCCTCCGGACGCACGCCGTAGAGCAACGCCTTCATCGGCGACTATCCGTTGTAGCCCTTGCGGCTGGCCTTCTTCTCCTGCTTGGCCGCCCGCTTTTCCTTCAGGTTCTTGCCGGCCGGTTTCTTGCTGTTGCCCTGAGGTGGAACCTTGGATGCCATGCCGTGAGCCTACGACGAAACCGGGGAGTCCGCGGCGCGGAATCGACGCCGCCCTGCCCCGCCCGAGGTCCACGAACCGGCGGGAGTTAGTCGGTCTGAGGCCGAACTACTCCCGCCGAAACGGTTGAGAGGGAAGCGAGCGACAGAGCGAAGTCGCCGGCGGGATCGGTCCACCACTCACGCAGGTTCAGGCCGGCCGCGGCGAGCTCGGTCTCGACGCCTTCGCGCCGGAACTTCGCACTGATCTCGGTGCGCATCTCCTCGGCGTCGTCGAACTCGACGACGAGATCGAGCTCGCGGACCTTCACGGTCTGCGAGCCCATCGAACGCAGACGCATCTCGATCCATTCGTTGTCCGGGTCGAATCGCGCGACGTGTTCGAACGCATCGGGATCGAAGTTCGCATCGAGCTCGCGGTTGATGACGCGCAGGACGTTGCGGTTGAACTCGGCCGTCACTCCCTCGTCGTCGTCGTACGCGGCGACGAGCCGATCGCGGTCCTTCACGAGATCGGTGCCCAACAACAGGGCGTCGTTCGGTCCCATGCCGGCGGCGAGCTCGGCCAGGAACGTGGCCCGGGACGATGGTTCGAAATTGCCGATGGTGCCGCCGAGGAAGGCGATGACCCGCCGACCGCCGGTCGGCAATTCGCCGAGATGGCGATCGAAATCGCCGACGACTCCGTGTACGGAGATGCTCGGGTACTCGCGTCGAATGGCGCGGGCGGCATCCCGGAGCGTCTGTTCGCTGACGTCGAACGGCACGAATCGACGCAGTGTCCCGTGTTGCGTGAGGGCGCTCAGCAGCAGACGAGTCTTTTCCGAGGTACCCGAGCCGAGCTCGACGAGCGTGTCTGCTCCGGTCAGCGCGGCGATCTCGGTGGCTCGGGCTTGGAGGATCGAGCGCTCCGCGCGGGTCGGGTAGTACTCGGCGAGACGCGTGATCTCGTCGAACAGTCGGGAGCCGCGATCGTCGTAGAACCACTTGGGGGGCAGGTCCTTCGGTGACGACAACAGGCCGCGGTATACGTCGGCGCGCAGCGCGTCCGCGATCTCGTCGGGGCCGAGATGCACGTCGATGGTCACGGCAACACGAGTCACGGCATCAGCTCTCGGTCAGGTGTCGGCCGCGAGACGCAGGCCGCCGAACATCCAACGCGACGCGGGCGGGAAGAAATTCCGATACGTGTGCCGGACATGGCCGTCGGGGGTGACGCAGGCGCCGCCGCGCAGCACCATCTGGTTGCTCATGAACTTGCCGTTGTACTCGCCGATTGCTCCTTCGGCCGGGACGAAGCGCGGGTAGGGGAGATAGGCACTCCGCGTCCATTCCCACGCGTCGCCGTACAGCTGGCGCAAGCCGGCGCCGGTGTCGGCCGTCACCGGATGGAGCACCGCGTCCGTGATGTTCCGGCAAGGAAGGAAGCGCCCAGTGGTGGTGGTGGCGGTGGTGGTGGCGGTACGCGCCGCGTGCTCCCACTCGAACTCGGTCGGAAGGCGCTTCCCGGCCCAGTGCGCGAACGCGTCGGCTTCGTAGTGGCTGACATGGGCGACCGGTTCGTCGGGATCGACGGGCCGGCGGCCGTGCAACGTGAGCAGCGACCACTCGGAGCCGTCGCACTGCCAATACAGCGGCGAGTCCCACCGATTTGCCTGCACGGTGGCCCATCCGTCGGACAACCACAGCTCCGGACGGCGATACCCGTCGTCGTCGATGAACTCGAGCCATTCGCCGGCGGTGACGAGACGATCGGCCAGGCGGAACGGCTGGAGCATCACGTCGTGTCGGGGGGTCTCGTTGTCGAACGAGAAGCCGTTGCCGTCGTGACCGATCTCCACGAGTCCGCCATCGAGATCGACCCATTCGAGAGGCCGGGTCGCGACCGGCGGTCGAAACGGTGCCTCGCGGTACGTCGCGTCGAACGCGTTGCGGGAGAACACGTGCTTGATGTCCATGAGGAGCAACTCTTGATGCTGCTGTTCGTGGTGGAGACCGAGTACGACGCGATCCTCGATCCTGGTCAAGGTTGCGTCGTCGGCGTGTTCGAGCAACGTGCGCATCGCGTCGTCGACGTGGCGACGGTAGGCCGCGACCTCCACGACGCCGGGGCGGGTGATCAACCCTCGTTCGGGGCGGGACTGACGTCGGCCGACCGCTTCGTAGTACGAGTTGAAGAAGAAGCAGAAGCGAGGATCGAACGTGCGATAGCCGGGAACGTCGGGTTCGAGGACGAACGTCTCGAAGAACCACGTGGTGTGGGCCCGGTGCCACTTCGTGGGGCTCACATCGGGCATCGACTGGACCTGTTGGTCCTCGGGAGCAAGCGGTGCCGCGAGCTCCTCGGTCAGGTCGCGGACCTCGCGGTAGAGCGCCGTCAGGCCGACGCGGGCTTCGTCGGCGTCTCGCGTCGTGGTGATCGTCATGGCGTTCACCGATGCCCGAAGTGGGCGGCCACCCACGTCATGTTGCGTACCGGGGCGGTCCAGAGCTGTTCAAGCATCGGCGTACTCCTTTCGCCGCCAGGTCACATGTCGGCGACCGGGGACTCTGCACGGGCCGCGGTGATGGGTCGCGGTGTGTCCGTTTGGTGACGCTACCACCGGTACGGAACCGATGGTCGGCGTGATCACCGGATCAGCCGACGCGCCCGCCTCCGAGCAGGGGGAGTTGATAGCAATCGTCGCCGCGGATCCGTTCGGGCAGGAAGAATGGCGCCGGGATCGGTTCGGGCTCGTCGTACGGACGCCACGTCGCGAGGGCCCGGCGGGCGCGGGTGTCGTCGTCGGCGTCGTCGATCCACCATCGGTCGCACTGTGAGCAGTGGCTCACGTCGCAGCCGTCGAGTTCGCCGACGACGTCGAGCGTGTTGGCGCATTCGGGGCACGGCAACCAATGCGTGCGTCGCGGTGCGCGTCGGGTAGCCGCGGGTGCGGCGGCCACGAGGACCAGGCTCATGTTCCCCCCTTGCTCGCCCGAACGGGAGCAAGCGCGAGCCGGCCAGCGTGTGGCTGTGCCCCCGCCCGTTCCGTGACGCGACGTCTCTCGTCACAGAATCTCCCTGGTGCGACGCGAACCCTAGGAGCGCGCGCCCGAACGGTCAAGGGCGCGAACGTGCCGGTGTGTCGTCACCAGCCGCGCTCGACCCATTCGTCGAGATGCGGGCGTTCCGTGCCGACGGTGGTGTCGAGGCCGTGTCCGGGGAGCACGAGGAGATCCGCGGGCAAGGTGAGGAGCCGCCGATCGATCGAGCGGATGATCTCGTCGAAGTCGCCGCCCGGAAACGAGGTGTTGCCGGGTCCGCCGGGGAACAACGTGTCGCCGCTGAAGAGCAGAGGATGATCCTCGAGCCGGAAGCACGTCGAACCCGGCGTATGGCCCGGCGTGTGGATCGTGCGGAGCCGGAGCTCGCCGACCGCGATGAGCTCGTCGTCGGCAATCGTGAAGTCGTAGGCGGGGAGCATTTCGGCATCTTCGGCCGCGATCCCTACGTCGATCCCCGCGTCGCGCACCGCTTCCACAGCCTGGATGTGATCCCAGTGACCGTGGGTGGTGAGCACGCGTCGAACGCCGGTGGCCTTGCTCACCTCGATCAGAAGCTCGTGCTCGTTGGCCGCGTCGAGCAGCACGGCATCGCCGGTCTGCTTGCACCGCACGATGTAGACGTTGTTCTCGAACGGCCCGACGATCAACTTGTCGACGCGGACCGCGGTGTCCTCGTAGTGCGCGGGACGACTCATGGCGGAGAGGGTACTGCGCCACCACCCCCACGAATCTGCGGGAGTTACTCGGTCTGAGACCGATCAACTCCCGCCGGAACGAAGAACGGGTACGGTCGGTGGCTCGCGAGGTGAGGGAGGTCGGAGATGGCGTTTCCCCGGGACGAGGTCGAGGCGGCGCTCGCCCGCCAGCGGGCCGTGCAGGACGCGCAGGACTGGAACGGGTACGCCGATCTGTTCACCGACGACGGCGTCTACGTGGAGCACGAGATGGGAACGTTCCACGGGCGAGAGGCCATCCGTGCGTGGCTCGTGCCGACGATGGCTCCGCTCGTCGACGCCGGCTGGGAGTACCCCACCGAGTGGACGGTGATCGACGGTGATCGCGTGATCTGCAAGTGGTGGAACCGGCTGCGCAATCCCGACGGCCGAGCGGAGGAGTATCAGTTCGCCGGGATCACGGTGCTCGGGTACGCGGGCGGCGGGCTCTGGTCCTACCAGGAGGACTTCTACAACATGAAGGAGTGCGAGAAGGTCATGGCCGAGTACTTCGCCGCCGGCGGCACGATGTGACCGAGGTGCACGCGCCCGGGCTCCGTGGTGAACGCATCGTCGTCACCGGCGTGACGGGCCAGGTCGCGGGGCCGATCGCACGGGCGTTGGTGCGCGACAACGACGTCTGGGGCGTCGCCCGATTCAAGGATGCGGTGGCGCGCGCGGCGCTCGAGGACGCGGGTGTCCGGTGCGTCGCGCACGACTTTTCGGCGGCGGCTCCGCTCGACGGCGTACCCGCCGATCCCACCGTGCTGCTCAACTTCGCGGTCGTGAAGTCGGGTCGGTGGGCGCGCGACCTCGAGGCCAACGCGCAAGGCGCGGGGCGCTTGGTGGCGCACTGTCGTGGAGCGCGGGCGTTCCTGCACTGTTCTTCGACGGCTGTCTACGCGCCGAACGGTGGTGAGCCGATGCGCGAATCGGATCCACTCGGCGACCACCATCGCTCGTTGATGCCCACCTACAGCATCTCGAAGATCGCGGCGGAACAGGTCGTGCAGTTCTCGGCGGCCGAGCACGGTGTGCCCACGACGATCGCCCGGCTCGCGGTGCCGTACGGTGATGGCGGAGGCTGGCCGGCGTTCCATCTGGCGATGATGCGCGCGGGGCAGGCGATACCGCTGCATCCCGACGGCAGTCGCTACAGTCCCATCCACGACGACGATCTCCTCCGCACGATCCCGGGGTTGCTCGCCGCGGCAAGTGTTCCCGCGACCGTCGTCAACTGGGCTGGTACGCAGGCCGTCGGGATCGAGGAGTGGTGTCGCTTTCTCGCGGAGCTCGAGGGTCTCGAGGCGAAGTTCGAGCTCGACGAACACGCGCTGCCGAGCGCGGTGGCCGACACCACCCGCATGGGTGAGCTCGTCGGTCCGACCGCCGTCGACTGGCGCGACGGCATGCGCCGGATGGCCGCCGCTCACGGGTGAGCTCCGGGCGGTCGACGTCGTCGGTGCGCTTGCTCAGCGGTCCTCGAAGACGAAGTCGGCGCCGGTGCTGAACCTCGCGAGCTGTACCTCGGGCGCCTCGGGAGCCGGTTCGCCGCCCCCTTCGATCCGCCACGCGAGACGCGCGCCCTCGGGCGGATCGATCGGTGTGCAGCGTGCTCGCGGGTCGACGGCCTGCGCAATCGCGTCGATCGGCGCGTGGAAGTCCCGATCGAGGAGCCGGGGCCACGGGTATTCGCGGGGCTCCGCGAGCGCCTCGCACGGACGGAGCGCGACGATCAACCGGTCGCCCTCGTTCGCTACCACGAGATCGACGTAGCTGTGGGGACGGAACGCGGGGTGTAACGCGAAGGCCGCGGCGATGCCGTCGAGGCCGGGTGCGAGGTCGAACGCACGACGGAGCCGATCGGCGGTGAGACCCGCGATGCCAGTGAACTGCTTGCGCCCGATGGCGAGCGCGGTGTCGCTCCCGAATCGTGATTCGAGCGCGGCGACGAACGACATCGTCAACAGGTGGCCTTGCAGGCAGACTTCGTCGGCGACGGCGCGCAGCGTCGCGGCCGAGAACTCCTCGAGGTGCAGGTCGGCCTCGAGGGTGCCCGCGTAGTCGCGCCGGCCTTCATCGGCCGCGTCACCGGCGGCGACGCGGGGTACCGTCAGCGGGAGGTGAGCGGCGCGCGACTCGCCGATGCGCACTGCCGGCTCGGGCTCCGACACGGGATCGATCGTCGGGTCGATCGTCACCGTCCAGTGGCAGTGCGGGTGCCGTTCGGCCGGCTGCCGCGGGGGCCGGTGGATCGGTCGTACCCGAGCACGAGGGTTGACCGCCGCTGCGGTCGCGTCGAACGTGGGGTCCTCGATGTCGTGGCACATCGCGAGCACGAACTCGTCGCCGAGCGGTTCGGCGTCGAGCAGCGCGCCGCACGAATCGAGCCAGAACTCCCCCCGATTGCGGCCGTCGACCTGGAACCGGAAGTCCATGAATTGTGGGGGACTGCCGATATCGAACTGGATCCCCTTGAACATCGTCTCCACCGTGTCGCCGACGTATCCGAGCAGCTGCTGCATCCGGCGCGTGTAGATCGGGCTCGCGCCCATCCACTCGTCGATGGCGACGTCGCGCATGGCGTCGGCGCCGAGGTCGCCGATGATCTGGGGCATGCCCGAGCGGTCGATGAGGTGACCGGCGAGCAGGTACTCGCGCACCAGCGTTGCGAGTGTCCTGCGGTCGAGACGGGCGAGCGGGGAATCAGCAACGACATCGGTCATTGCGTCATCGTGGCACTCGTCGGCCTCTGTTGTCACCCGCGGGCCGGGGACGGGCTACGCGCTCGCCGTGGCGTCGGGAAGGCTCGGGTGCTCGGGATCGACCGGGTGCGGCGTGCGGTACGCGGCGAGCGCCTCGGTGACGGCGAGGAAGAAGAGCGCGACGCCGAGCAGGAACACGATCGACGACGTCACGAAGCCGGGGAACATCAACGCGGTGATGGCCACGAGACCGAGGCCCGCCGCCCGCCACGCGTGATGCAGCCGCCGGTTGCCTTCGGGTTCCGGGAGCCGGAAGCGCAGGGCCGACGCGACCAGTCCGGTGATGGCGGGGACGAGGGGACGCTCGCCGGGAAGTCCGGCGCCTTCCACCGCGGCCTCGCGGGCCGTCGTCCAGGTGCGCCGCGCGACCACGGGATACACCGAGAGACCGCCGTTGCGATCGGTCCATCGCGCGACGACCGCCACGACCCCGAAGAACGCTGCCGTGACGGCCAGTTGGACGAGCAGCGTGTGCGCGACCACGTTCCAGGCCGATCCCGCGCCCGCCTGATACACGCCGTCGTTGATTCGCGACAGCAACTGCTGGCGCGCGATGCCCATGCCGATCAGCAACACGGCCGAGAACCCCATCGAGATCCAACCGAGCAGGGCGAGCGCCCGCCAACGCCACGGCGCGATGGCGAGGCCGAGCGCGACGAGCGCGAGTGCGATCCAGGGCAGCACGTTGATGGCCCGGTCGACGCGCTGCACCCAGTCCCACACGAGGGGGAGCTGCGAACGCTTGCCGAGCGTGATCCGGAGGTCCTTGCCGGCGGGAAGATCCTTGGCGAGACCCGGTGCGACTTCCTTCAACACGGCGCGGACGTCGTCGAGCGTCGAGGTGAGGTTCAGGACGAGATCTTCGGTGTCGCGGGTCACGAGCACGTGGTGCGCCGAGGAGACCGACTTGTCGAACACCTCCCGGAACGGCTGACTACTCACGATGCTCTCGACGACCGAGCGGATGAACGGCTCGGCGAGCTTGAGCTGATGGCCGGCCCGGTGCTCGATCTCGCGGACGACGGCCTGGGCGAGCGCATCCTGTACGGGCTTGCGGGCCAGGGTGGAGCCGGCGAGCTTGGTGAACCGGCCGGTGGAGAGGAAGCTGTTCTCGAGCCAGAACCCCACGCCCGACAGCACCAGCCCCAACCCGCCGAGGGCGAGCAGGACGGTGGCGACGGCTCGACGGACACGCAGCGACCAGGTCACGGACAGAGGATGGCCGAGCCGCGTGCCGGATTCGCGGACTCTCGACCAGTCGCGCCGCAACTCGCTGTCGCCGGGCTCAGTCGGCGGGCCGGGTGCGCCAAACGCGCGACAAGCCGTCGTCTACCGACGCCGCGGTGTGTGCGGGCGGCGCGGGTTTCGTGCTCCGGTCGTTCCTCGCGGTCAACGCGCCGACGCGTCGCCGATCCTGGGTCGGCGCGCCGGGATTCGCGGCTCTCGGGGTCGCCGTCGCGGTGGGGTTCGACCGACATCAGGGCGTTGGCCGTCGTGGCGCTCTTCGCGTGGTGGGCTGTTCGTCCCGGCGGCCCGCGGGCGGCTCCGGGCTTGTGCCCGGATTCACAAAGGCTCCCTCAAGTCGGGTCAATTCGGACCGATAGGTGAGGGAGAGATCTCGTGAAGAGGTGCCAAGGATGGCGTCGAACGGACCCGGTCGGTATCCCCGGCTCGTACAACTCCTGATCCTCGTTGCGGCGGGGACTGTGGTCAACGCGATCGTGTGGCGCGTTGCTTCGTCGTTCGCGGGTGTCCCCTTCTGGTTCGCCGCTTCCTTCCTCGCCGTCGAGCTGGTCGGCTTCGCGCTGACCGGCCTCCTGCTCTTCCAACTCTGGCCCGGGACCTCACGGTCACGAGCGGACGATGCCACGTCACTCGACGGTCCCGTCACGATCGTGGTCCTCGGCGGGAACGCGTCCGAGGACGAGATCCACGCCAGCCTCCTCGGCGCACGCGAAGTCTTGGGCGAGCACCGGACGTTGTTGGTCGTCCGCGAAGAAGTGGCGGCGACGTTCGCGCTCGCGGCCCGCCTCGATGCCGACTACACCGTGGTCGACGAGTTCGAACGGGCGCGCGTCCTCGAAGCGGTCCGGGCCGAGATCGACAGCTCGTATCTCCTCGTCGTCGACGCCGGCGACGTGGTCATGCCCGACGTGCTCGAACACGTGGCCACCGAGCTCGACGAGTCCGTCGGCATGGTGCAGCTACGAGTCGAGCGCGCGAATGCCGACGCGCTCGTCGGGCTGCGCGACCCGCGCGCGGCCGCGCAGTTCGACAACGTGACCGGTGCCGCGCTCGGCGAGCGCGGGATCGCGCCGTGGTTCGGCTCCGGCGCATTGTTCCGACTGGCTGCACTCGACGCAGTCGGCGGTTTCGCGGTCGGCGCCGCCTCGCCCAAGATCCGCACCGTCGTGCGGTTGCACGCGACCGGTTTCGAGACCCGATTCTGTGACACGACGATGATGGAGACGGCTGCGCCGTCCACGCTGGCGGCGCAGCTCCACAGCCGTCGCTCCCGCGCCACCCGTTCGCTGCAAGTGCTCAGGACCCGCGAGAACCCGCTGTGGGCGCGCGGGCTGCCGTTTCGAGGGCGCGTCGCCGGGCTGGCGGCCGTCAGCCGCTACCTCATCGGTATCCACCAGCTGTTGTTCGTCGGTGTGCTCGTCACCGCAACGCTGATGGGACGAGCGCCGCTGCACGCGACGTGGACGGCCATGGCCATCAACTGGCTGCCCGCGTACCTGCTGACGAGCGCGGCCCTGTTTGCCGCCGGTCGCGGATCGATGCGGCTCGGCGATCGAACCCGGGCCGGACTGCGGTCGATGGGTACCGACGCGGTTGCGTTGTGCCGCCTCTTCACGCGTCGAACGGAACGGATCCACGCGCGCGATGTGTCGACCGTCGACGGCGGGATGCACGCCCTCACCAACCTCCGAACGCTGGTCGGTGCGATGCTCGTGCTCGACGCCGCGCTCATCGCTCGCTTCGCGAGCGGCATCTTCTCGCTCGGGTTGCCCCACTTCTCCACCGAGTTCGATCGAGTGTTGGTGCTCGGCGCCGCGGCCGTCACCTTCTTCCAGATGGTGGGCGTGCTCCAACTCGTGACCCGCAAGCGCCGGGTTCGTTCCGCGCACCGCGTCCCGCTCGATGTCGACGTGCGGTTCGAGTGCCGGCTCCCCGAAGCCCACGTGCTCGACATCAGCACGAACGGCATCGGGATGTTGTTCCCGTCGGCCGCACTGTCGGACGTGCCGGAGATCGGCGACCCGATCGGGTTCTCGATCGACCTGCCCACGCTCGACGATCGCACCGAGACCCTCTCGTTGTTCGGAGAGGTCACGAACACCGCCGAGCTTCCCGACGGCTCGTGGCGCGTGGGCTTCTCGTTCGGCGACGGCGTGGACCGCGACGCCATCATCGTCTTCTGCCGCATCACCAGCCCGTCCCGGGCCGCGCGCATTGCGTCGGGTACCGCGGGCGATCTCGTGAAGCTCCCGGCCGAATTGCACCGGCCGCGCGAAACGGCCCCCGCGCCGCGCCGGTCGTTGCGGGTCGTGAACCTCGCGGCCGCCGTCGCGCTCATCGGGGCCATGAGCCCCACCGCCGCGTTCGCGGCCGACCCCGGGACGGCAACGATTGCGGGCACCATCACCGTGACGGGAGGCGGGCCGGCCGTGCACGCGCTCGTCGTGACCCACCCGTGGGGCAGCGGATCGCCCGGATACTCCGCCTATACCGACAACGCCGGGCACTACTCGATCCCCAACCTCGATCCGAACCACTCAATCTGGGTCGAGGTCGGCGGCGTCGATGGCTACGCCCACCGGTACTACAACGTCGACTGGCCGCAACCGGCCAGCGAGATCGCTCTCAGCGACGGGCAGGACCTCACGATCGACCTACAGCTGCAACAGTCGTCGACCATCACCGGCCGTGTGGTCGACGGCTCGGGCAACCCCATCGCCGGAATGTGGTTGCAGCCACCGGACAACGACAGCATGGTGCAGAGCGGCGACGACGGAACGTTCACCTTCACACACGCGATTCCCATGAGCGGCGGCTCCGTCCTGGCGCTCGGGAACGCCGATTTTCCCGCGGCGCACACGGCGCTTGATGTTCCGGCCGGCCAGACGCTCGATGTCGGCGACATCACGATGCACCGCTACGGCTCCGTGACCGGCACCGTGATGGACGCACACGGGCACACGATCACCGGCCTCACCGTTGACGTCGATGGCGTGGCGTCGACGACGACCGGCTCGGACGGCACGTTCACCATTGCGAACGTCCCCCCCGGGACTCGGCACCTGGTGGTGTTCGGTGCACCGAACTACGGGGATCACGACGACAGCTCGTTCGTGGTGAACGACGGTCCGTCGGCCACGAGCGCCGGCACGATCACGCTCGGCGATTCCGCGCCGGACGGCTCCGCGGCCCTCTGGGGCAAGGTGCAGATCAACGATCAACACGACCCCGCTCCCGGCGCGAGCGTCCAGGCCGTGCAGACCGACGACGGCAACCGTCTCGTCGGGAGCACGTCGACCGACAGCAACGGCGACTACATGTTGCGCAACCTGCCGGTGGGTCATCCGATCCAGACGCGTATCACGGGCACGCCGCACGGCTACCAGATGACCACTCGCAATTACACATTGAACAACCAGGAGGTGAAAGAGGACGACGTGACGCTCCAGGGCAACGCCGGGTCCGTGAGCGGCACGGTGACGTTGAACTCGGCGCCGGTCGTCGGCGTGGTGGTGGAGGCGCTCGCCACCGGCAACAACCCCCTCGGCGAGCAGGTGACGACCGACGCCCAGGGTCGCTACGACCTCGAAGGCCTCCCTCCCGGCGACGCCTACTTCCTCTGTGTCCACGGCGTGGCGTCCGACGTGTCGCCGGAGTGCTACGAACACACCCGGGTCAGCGGGGGCACACTCATCACCCTCTCCAACGGCCAGGATCGCACGATCGATTTCGCGCTCGCTCATTACGGCGCGCTGACGGGACGAGTGGTCGACGCCAACGGCGCGCCGATCGACGGCGCGACGGTCGCGATGCCGGGCGCATTCTGGACCGGCTCGACGCCGTCGACCACGACCGGTTCCGACGGCCGGTTCACGCTGAACCAGGTACCGCCGTCGACGAACGTGCCGTACAACGTCAGCGCGACCAACTACTCGAGTCATCAGTTCACGGTGGCGTCGGTCACCGCCGGTGGCGCGAACGACGTCGGCGACCTCACCCTCCACTCGTTGGGTTCCGTGCGCGGGCGCGTGCTCGACGGCAATGGCGATCCGGTCGTCGGCATGCCGATCACGTCGAACCCGGGCGGCTACAACGCCACGACCGGCGGCGACGGCACGTTCGCCATCCCGAACCTCGATGCCGGTGCCGGCGAGTACTCGTTCATGGACAACAGCAACGGCGACTTCGCTCCCGGTGGGTACCAGCACATCACGGTGCACGAAGGCCCGGGCGTCACCGAGCTCGGCGACCTCACGATCCACCGTTACGGTTCCGCGCGCGGCCGCATCGTCGACGGCGACGGCAACCCCGTCGCGGGCATCACCGTCGACATCGGCTCGTCGACCCTGACCACCGGAAGCGACGGCACGTTCTCGTTCGACCACCTGGTGCCTGGTGCGATCCATTGGCACACGGTGGGCACCGACACCTACGCGGCGGCGATGATCGACGCGACCGTCGCCGACGGCCCGACGGACACGAACGTCGGCGACATCACGCTCCACGGTTGGTCGCACATCACCGGCACCGTCACCGGCGACAGTGCGCCGGTCAGTGGTCTGCACGTATACGCCAAGGACTCGATCTTCTCGGCCACGACGGCGAGTGACGGCACCTACGACCTGCGGGTCCCGGCCGGCTCCTACACCGTCCAGTTCGGCGACGACATCGTCCGCCCCCACGCCGACTGGGGTGGGTTCGACCCGTCTCGCGAGTGGGACGTCTCGTACTACCCGAACCGGGTGACGCCACCGAGCTCGGCGAACGTCACGGTCGGACTCGACGGGACCGCCGCCAACATCGACGCTGCGTTACACCACACGGCGACGATCAGCGGCGCGATCACCGACTCGCGAACGGGCCAGCCCCTCCACAACGCCTGCGTGGCCGCGGGCTTCGCGATCGATGGCGGCGGTTTCTTCGGTGGCATCGCGATGACCGACGGTGACGGCCACTACTCGTTGGGCGGGTTCCCGTCGCACGACGTCTATGTGATGGGGGCATACAACACGAACCGTCCGGGAACCTGCGACGGCGTGTGGGCCGACTCACAGCTCCGGCCCACGTGGTGGGGCGGAGTCGCGGGACCGATCGTGTTCATGAGCTCGCCGAGCCCCGAGCTCTACGGTGCACCACCGATGCACATCGACACGTCGGTGACGAGCACCTACAGCGGCACCGATGTCGCGCTCCTCTCGAATGGACAGGCCACGATCACGGGCCGTGTGCTCGACGAGTCCGGCAATCCTCAGTCGAGAACGATCCTTGTGGTCGGCACCGTCGACCATCTTGCGCATCAGGCGTACGACGGGATCGCGATGGCCGACGAGTCCGGGCACTTCACGATGTCGACGGTCCCGGTCGGTCGTGTCTACGTGGCCGCCATCAATCTCAACAACGGCACGGTGGAGTTCTGGAACGACGCGCCGTTCGACGACTCGCACTACCACGGCGGGCCGATTGATCCGACAGACTTCGGCGCCGTGCCGATCGACGTCGCCTCCGACGGCCACGGCGGCTACACGTTCACCGCCGGGTGTTCCTCGGCGTCGTCACTCGACCTCGCGATCCAGTTCGGCTCGGGCAACCCGCAACACTTGCCGTGCAACAACTCGAACACCACGACCACGACGACCACGACCACGACCACGACCACGACGACCACCACGTCCACCACGCCGACGACCGCACCGCCGGCACCGAGCGAGCCGCCGGTGGTCATGACCGATTCGCAGGCGCTCGGCATCGGATCGTCGGCCCTCGCGACGTTGGACAAAGCGCTCACAGGCACACCGTTCGCCGGATTCAAGCCGTCGAAGAGCCTCGCCGGCGCGCCGCCGCCGAACGTGGCCTCAGCGTTGTCGCAGCTCCCTGCCGCGTTGGGTGGCCGCGCGGGAGCCAAGATCTACATCGCCGGAAGCAAGCTCACGGAACGATCCCACCGCTCGCACGGAGTGAAGCGGGCCGCGAACCCCTCAGGCAATCAGGATCGCCCGGTGCCGCCGTGGGCGATCGCGGTGGTGGCGCTGATGTTTGCCGCCGTGCTCGGCCTGATGCGCATCCGGCACGGCCAGGTGTCGCCGCGTTGACCTCGCGGCTCGGGGTCAGATTCCGCTCCCGCCGACGACGGTCTGACCGAACGGGTTGATTGCCGCGCCCTGGAACTTCGCGTCCCCGAACGCGAAGACGCCGCCGTCTCTCGCGAACATGAGATAGCCGTTCCCTGACGGCGTGGAAGCCAGCCGACGATCGGTTGGCTGAGCTTGATGGCGCCGGTGGATCCGTAGAAGGTGGCGTCGCCGACTGCGAAGATCCCCGACCGGTGACGGGATCCCCACATCGGCCGCAACACTCGTAGGAAGCGGCGCCAGCCCAAGGGCGAGGCAGGCCGAGACTGCCGGTGCGAAACGCACGAGTCGCACGATGCCTCAGGTTTCCGAGTTCTCGAAACGTTCGTGAGCCTACGGTCCGCCCCGAGATCCCGACGGTGACCGTTCCGACGGTGGGTCGCTGCGGTGGAATCTCGCTCCCACGGTCAAGTACCGTCGCAGGACCGATCAACTCCCGCACGCGAGCGAGGAACCCATGAACTTTGCCTTCTCCGAAGACCAGGACGCGCTGCGCGAGACCGTGCGCAAGTTCCTGGAGGCGAAATCGCCGTCGGCCGAGGTCCGGCGGTTGATGGAGACGACCGAGGGGTACGACGACGCCGTCTGGAAGCAGATGGGCCAGGAGCTCGGGCTCCAGTCGCTGCACATCCCCGAGGAGTACGGCGGGCAGGGCTACACGTTCGTGGAGCTCGGGATCGTGTTCGAGGAGATGGGCCGCGTGTTGTTGTGCGCCCCGTACTTCTCGACGGTGGCGCTCGCGACCAACGCGGTCCTCAACGTCGCGTCCGACGAGCAGAAGGGTGCGTTGCTGCCCGGAATCGCGGCGGGGGAGACGATCGCCACGCTCGCGTTCACCGAGGACAACGGCCGGTGGGACGCGTCGGGCATCACGATGGAAGCCCGCGCGGAGGGCGACGGCTACGTGCTCGACGGCCACAAGATGTTCGTGCTCGACGGCCACACCGCGGACACGATCATCGTCGTGGCGCGCCTGGCGGGCACGTCCGGTGAGGACGGGATCGGCTTCTTCGTCGTCTCCGGTGACGCCGCCGGGCTGACCCGGAAGGCGCTGTCCACGATGGACCAGACGCGCAAGCAGGCGCGGCTCGAGTTCGCGGGAGTGCGCGCGTCGGCGTTGTGCGAGCCGGGCGCGTGCTGGCCGGCGATGTCGAAGACGCTCGACCACGCCGCGATGCTCATCGCCAATGAGATGGTGGGCGGCGCGCAGTTCGTGCTCGACATGGCGGTGCAGTATGCGAAGGACCGCGTGCAGTTCGGCCGGCCCATCGGTTCGTTCCAGGCCATCAAGCACAAGTGCGCCGACATGCTGCTCGAGGTGGAGTCGGCCAAGTCGGCCGCGTACTACGCGTCGTGGGCCGCCGCCGACGACAACGAGGAGCTACCCGTTGTCGCGTCGCTCGCGAAGGCGTACTGCTCCGACGCGTACTTCCACACCACCGCCGAGAACATCCAGATCCACGGGGGCATCGGCTTCACGTGGGAGCACGACGCCCACCTCTACTTCAAGCGGGCCAAGAGCTCCGAGATCCTCCTCGGCGACGCCACCTACCACCGCGAGCTTCTCGCCCAACGCATCGGCATCTAACCGCCGCGTGACCGTGCGTACCTGGAGCCGCCTATGGCGGTCTGAGGTACGCACTGACAAATCGGTCAATCGCGCCGCCGGCTTCTGACGGAACGCCTTATTCGGCCGGGTCGACGAGCCGATCACTCTCGGGACAACGGTCTTCCGAGAGGCAGCGGGCATGCATGCTCGATCAGGACGTCGACGTCGAGTGGTGGGTGGCGCGCTGACACTCGCCATGTTCGGTGGTCTTGTCGTCGAGATGGGCACCAACGGTTCCGCGACGGAATCGAACCCGCCGATCATCGAGCGGTTCGCGGGTGTCGGCCAAGGCCCGGGTTCGGCGAAGCAGATGATGCTGGACAATGGCAAGGTCCACGGAATGGCGGTCGTGGGCAACACCGTCTACCTCGCCTTTGGTGGCGTCGTCGCGGTCGACATGAACGCGGGGACCGCGCAGAGGATCGCCGGCGGCGGTGGCGAGTATTCATTCGACATTCCCGCGGCCGACGCGAGCCTCGAGCCGCGCGGCATCGCGGCTCGGGCCGGCGCGGTGTACGTGACCGTTGGCAACAACGTTGGTCGCATCGATGTCAGCTCCGGCGTGTTGACGAACTTCGCGGGTACGAGTTCCGGCGATTCCGGGTATTCGGGCGACGGCGGAATCGCGACCACGGCGCGATTGACCTCACCAAGCGCACTCGCGTTCGACGCGGCCGGAAACCTCTTCGTGCTCGACAATGGCAATCAGCACGTCCGGCGTATCGACGCGACGACGCATGTGATCACGAGCATCGGTGACGACGGTGCGGGCGGCCCGGCGAACGTCGGTGTGCCGGGAGGTATGGCTGTCGACGCCGCCGGCAACGTGTTCGTGACCAACGATCAGATCGTGCAGAAGATCGACGGCAGCACGGGCTCGGTCGCGACCGTGGCCGGCGACGGCACCCAGTGTGCTGATTCGACCCAGGCCTGTGGTGACGGTGGCGCGGCGACGTCGGCCCAGCTCCACGACCCCGGAGCGCTCGCGCTCGACAGCTCTACGCTCTACATGGCCGACACCGGCGACCATCGGGTCCGCGCGGTGGAACTCGCGGGCGGCCCGCCGACCATCTCGACCGTGGCCGGCAGCGGGAGCAACTGCGACGATCCTGCGCCGTGCGGCGACAATGGCGCGGCCACGTCGGCCGCGATGAGCGACTTGTCCGCGCTGGGGGTCGACGGATCCGGCCACGTCCTCGTCGCCCACGAAGCTCTGGTCAGTTCCGTCACCCCGGGTGGTTCGATCCACTGGTTCGCCGGCGCTGATCCCTACTCGGGTCTCGCGCTGCTGAGCTCCAGCTTTCCCGTGCTCGACTACATGGCGTATCCGTTCGGCCTCGCTGTTGGTCCCGACGGTTCGGTGTACGAGAACTCGGGCCTCGCGGTGATCAAGATCACGCCCGACGGCATGGGTACCGGCTTCGCGGGTGGCGGCGCGCCGTACTTCTGCGTGGATGAGACCCAACCCTGCGGTGACGGCGGCCCGGCGAACCAGGCTCAGATCGCCCCGGGGCAGCTCGGGAGAGTCGCGGTCGGGCCCGACGGTTCGGTGTACTTCGGTACCGAGCACAAGATCCGCAAGGTTGATACACACGGGATCATCTCGACCTTCGCCGGTGACGGCACCGACTGCGCGGATCAGACGCAGCCATGTGGCGACGGCGGACCGGCCACCACGGCGCAGTTGCATCGCCCTGCCGGGTTGGCCTTCGACGCGGCCGGCGACTTCTTCCTCGCGGATTCCACTCGAGTTCGCCGTATCGATACGCACGGCGTGATCTCGACGGTCGCCGGGTCGGGAGCATCGTGTCCGAGCTCGCCCCAGTCGTGCGGTGACGGCGGCCCGGCAACGGCGGCGCAGTTGCAGAGCTATGCCCTCGCGGTCGACGGCGACGGCAACGTGTTCATCGGCGACACCTCGACCGATCGAATCCGTCGGGTCGACGCGCACACGGCCGTGATCACTTCGATCGCAGGAGGTGGCAGCTCGCTCGAAGACAACGTCCCCGCGACCGACGCCGGCCTCGAAACTCCCCTCTCCCTGACCTTCGATCCCGGGGGGAACCTGATCGTCGACGAGGCCCATTGTGGGAGCCGGATCCGCAGGATCGAAGGCGACGGGAACATCACGACGATCGCCGGCCGTTTGAACACCGCGGGCGATGCCATCGGTTGCGGATGGACGGGTGACGGTGGCCCGGCAACGTCAGCTCGTCTCGGGCCGGTCTACGACATGGCGGTCGGTTCCGACGGGACGCTCTACCTTGCCGACGTCACCAACCTCGCCATTCGCCGGGTCACCGGCCTGCACGCCCCGAGCCACACCACCGCGACCACCACGACGACCACCGCGGCGCCGGATACGACTACGCCGCATCCACCACCGGCGCCCGATGCGCCGGCGGGATCCGGGTTGTGGGTAGCGGGTACGGATGGTTCGGTGTCGGGGGTCGGTGGTTCGAGCTCGTTGGGTTCCCTGACGGCCCCGTTGAACGGTCCCATCACGCACTTGGAGTCGACGGCGTCGGGGAACGGCTATTGGTTGGTCGGTGCGGATGGTGGGGTGTTCGCGTTCGGGGATGCGGGGTTCCATGGGTCGATGGCGCAGACGCCGTTGCGCTTGCCGGTGGTGTCGCTGGCCGGTTCACCGTCGTCTGATGGTTATTGGCTGTTGGGTTCCGATGGTGGGGTGTTCGCGTTCGGCGACGCCGGGTTCCATGGTTCGATGGCCGGCGCGGCGTTACGTGCGCCGATGTCTGGGATCGCGTCGACGCAATCGGGTGGCGGCTACTGGTTGACCGCGGCGGATGGCGGGGTGTTCGCGTTCGGCGACGCGCAGTTCTTCGGTTCGCTCGCGGGCACCGTCTTGCGAGCGCCGATCGTGGGGATCGCGGCGACCCCGACCGGGCACGGCTATTGGTTGGTTGCCGCGGATGGCGGGGTGTTCGCGTTCGGCGACGCCCAGTTCTTCGGGTCGATGGCCGGCCACCGTCTCAACAAGCCGGTCACCGCGATCGTCCCCACGACCAGCGGCCACGGCTACCACCTGCTCGCCTCCGACGGTGGCGTCTTTGCCTTCGGCGACGTGTCCTAGAAACCCCGGTGCGTACCTGGAGCCGCCTCTATCGGTCTGAGGTACGCACGGGCGCGTAACCTCGGTGGCGTGGTTCTCGCGGTGGTGCTCGTCGTCGTCGTGGTGGTCGGGATCGCGGGGTTCGTGATCTCGCGGGAGGCTCGCCGGCTCACGGACCGGCCGTTCGCACCGATCTTCGACGAGGACGTGGCCTTCGAGTGGGTCGTCGCCGAACTGCCCGAGATCGTGGCCGCGACCCTGACGCCCGAGGACGTGCGCCGGATCCTGCGTTTCCAGAGCGACTACCTCGAACAACGCGGCGTGACCTCGACCACGGTGGGCGCGGAGGGCGAGGACGTCGTGGTCGGGGATGCGGAGGTGGACGAGTACATCCTCGCCCGGGCCCGGGCCGCCGATGCGGCCTATCTCCCCGAACAGGTGTCGGCGGTCATCGAGACCCAGATGCGCTACTTGCAGGCCATCGGGGCCGTGGGCCCCGAGGTCCCCCCGGGCGAGATCAGCACGACCGAGAAACCGCGCGACTGACCCCTCCCCGTATGCCACACTTTTCGGACCAGAGGAAGGAGGTGGTCCACACAATGGCTTATCCATGTGGGACGCTGGAGGTGCGCGGCCGCTAGGTCCGCGAGCTGGGATTGTCTGGCGGAGTTCCACCGCCGCACCGTTGCCGCCTCGGTCGGGGACTCGTCCCTCCCGGGTGTTCCGAGCCGGCGAACCAACAGCTTCAAACCGTGGTGGGGCGCCGTTCGTGGCGCCCCACCACGCGTTCGGTACCGTGTCGCGTGTGGCCCGCGAACGGAGCCGACCGGGTGAGGGGAGCGCAGCGTGAGCCGTCCGACGAAGTTCGAGGAGTTCCGGTACGTCGGCGACAAGCGTCGTCAACGCGTGCACGACCTCGACAACTTGCTCGACACGTGCGCCATCGACGAGCTCCTCGCGTCCGAGCAGTTCGCCGCCTTCGGTCCCGACACGATCGCCGAGGCCCGCAACCGCGGGTACCACGCGTGCCGCTGTATCAAGGACCAGATCCGCGCCGCCGAGGCCGCTGCGGAGGCAGCCGCTGCCGACGTTGCGTGAACGGAGTGCCGTCGCGGCGCTCGATCCACGCGTCATCGAGGGTCGTCGTGATCGAGCGCGCCGGTATCAGTCGATGTCAGTCGATGTCAGTCGACGGCGGTGAGGCCGTCGGGCAGTGAACCGGCGACGCCGTTGTACTTGCCCTCGAACGCGACGTCCGACAGCGCGGGCTCGCTCGCTACGAGCGCCGGATCGTCGGGCAGGCCGTCGAGGTCCACCCACGAGGTGCAGCCGCCGTACGACTCGTGCCACGGCACCGTGATCGGCTCCACGAGCCGGTGCACCCGCAACGCGAGGATCCACAGCGGGTCCCGGTGCTTCCAGTTGAGACGGGACTCCGCATAATCGGCCGTCCAGATCAGCTTGCCGTCGAGCGCGTCGAGGGCGGCCACATCCGTGACGGTCGCCGTGCCGATGACGTCGGCCCAACCGAGGACCGTGATCGGTCCGCCGACCCGGGACCCCGGAGCCGCCTCCAGCCAACTCCGGTACGCGGGCTTCAGCAGCTCCGCCCGCTGGTGCTCGGCGGTGGGATAGAGCCAGAACCGGTTGGCCCGGAGCTGGAAATGCCGACCGTCCTCGCGCCGGCCGCCCTTGCGCACGTCGACGATCTGCTCGCCTTCGAGCAGCGCCTGCACGATGACCGCCCATTCCTTGAACGCCGGTGTCGTCATGCGACCGAGGATAATGGTCACTTGGACGAAACCATCCTCTCCGGCGATCTGCGGCTGGGCGCGCATCTCGCCCGTCCCTCGGGCGTGGTTCGGGCTCCGGCGATCGTGCTGTGCCACGGGTTCCCGAGCGGTCCCCGCGGCTCGGCGATCTCCGGGGCCACGTACCCCGAACTCGCCAACCGCGTCGCGCGCGAGTCGGGGTGGATCGCGCTCGCGTTCAACTACCGCGGCGCGGGCGCGTCGGAAGGTGACTTCTCGGCCGAGGGCTGGCTCGACGACATCCGTGCCGCCGTCGACACGCTCGCGGACCGCGACGACGTGATCGGCGTGTGGCTCATGGGTTCGGGCATGGGCGGTTCCCTCGCGATCTCGGTCGCCGCGCACGACGAACGGATCCGTGGCGTTGCGACACTCAGCGCGTATCGCTCGTTTCGAGAATGGGTTCGCGATCCGTCACGGTTCCTCGCCCACACCCGGCGTATCGGCATGGTTCGCGACGACGACTTCCCGACCGACCTGCACGCGTGGGCACGCGGGATCGCGGAGCTGGATCCGGTCCGCGACGCCCAGCTGTTGCCCCAACGGCCGTTGCTGGTCCTGCACGGGTCGGACGACGACGTCGTGCCCGTCGAGCACGCCCGGGAACTGGCGGACGCGGCGGGGGACGCGGCCGAGCTCCGGGTGGTCTACAAGGCGGGCCATCGGCTCCGCCATGACCCGCGGGCGATCGCCGCGCTCCTCGGGTGGCTCGACCGCCAGATCTACTGACGGGGTTCCGGACCACGACGGGCCCCGGCCCTGGTTGGCGCGGTTTCGATGTCATTCCCGGGAGCCCCAAACGCCGAGCAATGACTCGGAACCGGCTTCCTTGGGGTCCTCGGGGGCCGGGAATCGAGGCGTCGAACGGCTGCTACGGTTCGCCCCATGAAGGCCCTGGTGTTGGCAGGAGGCGCCGGGACGCGGCTGCGTCCCATCACGTATACGAGCGCCAAGCAGCTCGTGCCGCTCGCGAACAAGCCCATCTTGTTCTTCGGGCTCGAAGCGATCGCGGGTGCGGGCATCCGGGAGGTCGGCATCATCGTCGGCGACACCGCGGCCGACATCGAAGCCGCCGTCGGCGACGGTTCGCAGTTCGGCCTTGCGGTCACGTACCTGCCGCAGGATTCGCCGCGGGGGCTCGCCCATGCCGTGCTCATCGCCCAGGACTTCCTCGGCGACGAGCCGTTCGTCATGTACCTCGGCGACAACCTGATCATCGGCGGCATCGCGTCGTTCGTCGAGGAGTTCGAACGCGAAGCACCCGACGCGCTCGTGTTGCTCACCAAGGTCGACAACCCCCAGCAGTTCGGTGTTGCCGAGCTTGCACCCGACGGCACCCTCGTGCGGCTCGTGGAGAAGCCGGCGGACCCGCCGAGTGACCTCGCCCTCGTCGGCGTGTACCTCTTCGACCCGCAGATCCACGAAGCTGTGCGCGCGATCGAGCCGTCGAAACGCGGGGAGCTCGAGATCACCGACGCAATCCAGTGGCTCGTCGATCAGGGCAAGACGGTTCGGCCGCACGTGTTGTCCACTCCGTGGGTCGACACCGGGAAGTTGCTCGACCTCCTCGAAGCCAACCGCATCGTGATCGACGAGATCGAGCGCAGCGTTCTCGGCGACGTCGACGACGACTCGCGCATCGTGGGCAAGGTGATCATCGACGAAGGCGCTCGCATCATCGGCAGCACCATCCGCGGACCCGTGGTGATCGGGCAGGGCGCGCACATCGAGCGCTCGTTCGTGGGGCCGTTCTCCTCGATCGGTGCGAGAGTCCGCATGGTCGACGCGGAGATCGAGCACTCGGTGGTGCTCGAAGACGCCGAGATCGTCGGCGTGCACCGCATCGTCGACAGCCTGATCGGGCGCGGCGCGTCGGTCACGCACACCACCGAGCAGCCCAAGGCGCTGCGCATGCACATCGGCGACCACTCGGACGTGAAGATCCCGTAACCGGCCGGGTCGCGCGGCCGGGCCTACACGGATCGAGCGGCCGGGCCTCGACTCAGGGCTGCCGGGCGGTGGCGAGCACGTCGGCGAGGGTCTGATCGAGGGGAATCTCCGGTTGCCATCCGGTGTGCTCGCGCAGCCGAGCCGCATCTCCGATCAAACGGGGAACCTCGACGGGGCGCACGAGGTCGGGATCCACTCGGAGTGCAAGCGGGCGCGAAGAATGCGCCAGGAGGCGTTCTGCGACCTCGGAAATCGCCACGCCCGTTCCCGAGCACACGTTGTACGCCTCGCCCGGAACGCCGTCGACGGCGAGCATCCGATAGGCGCGTACGACGTCGCGCACGTCGGTGATGTCCCGGACCGGATCGAGCGAGCCGACGATGATCTCGTCGGCGCCGGCCCTCTCTGCCTGCACGATGCGGGCCGCGAGCGCGGGGATGACGAATCGATCGGTCTGCCCCGGCCCCGTATGACTGAACGGGCGGGCCCGGACAGCGGGCAGCCCGTCGCCGAGGAAGGCCTGGAGCGCCAGGAAGTCGGCCGCGACCTTCGATGCGCCGTACGGAGTCATCGGACGCATCGGCGCGTCTTCACCGAGGGGAAGATCATCGGGAGCGACGCGTCCGTATTGCTCGGCGCTGCCGACGACGATGACCCGTTGCACTCCGGCATCCGAGCACGCGCGCAGGACGTTCAGCGTCCCTTCGACGTTGACGCGGATGGTCAGGTTGGGTGCGTCCCACGATCGGCCGACGTGACTGAGCGCGGCGAGGTGGTACAACACGTCGGGTCGGGCCGCGTCGATCGCGCCGCGTACCGACTCCGGGTCCGTGACGTCGAAACGTTCGGGCCCGCTGCGGTCGAGTCGCACGACGCCGTCGCCCATGGCTTCGAGGTGCGAAGCGAGATACGGTCCGACGAAACCGCGTGCTCCGGTGATGGCCGCCTTCACGCGGGGACTCCTGCGGCGACCCGATAGGTGTCGACGTGAAGCGCCGCGCTCGCCTCCCATGTGTACGCCGCCGCTCGTTGCGGGCCCGCTTCCCGGAGGTTCCCGGCCCGCGTGTCGTCCGACAGGATCCGTTCGATGGCGGCCGCGAGCGCTTCGGCGTCGCCCGGTGCCACGAGCAGCCCGGCGTCGCCGACGACCTCTTCGATCGACGACCCGGTGGTGGAGACCAGGGGTGCGCCGCAGGCCATCGCCTCGAGCGCCGGCAGGCCGAAGCCCTCCTCGAGGGAGGGATAGGCGAAGACCGCGGCCCGGCGGAAGAGCGCCGGCAACGTGTCGGCCGCCACGTACCCGGGGCGCAGGATTCGGCTGCCGACCCGGCTGCGCTCGACGGCATCGCGGACCGGCAGCGCCCCCCAGCCGTCGCGCCCGGCGAGCACGAGGCGGAGATCTCGATGTCGCCGCGCGATGGACGAGAACGCGCGCACGAGCGTGGGCAGATCCTTGCGGGGCTCGAAGACTCCGGCGAACGCGACGAACGGTTGCTGCGCGCCGATGGATCGGAGCCGGTCGATGTCAGCCTCGAGCGGTGCGTCGGGCCGGAATCGATCGTGGTCGACACCGTGCGGTACCACCCGTATCGAGGCGCGGGGCTCGAGCACCTCGGTGAGCCGACGCGCCGTGAATTCGCTCACCGCGACGAGTGTGTGCGCGCGCTGGGCCGACTCGCGGATCATGCGCCGGAAGAAGAGCACCTTCGAGCGTTCGTGCCATTCCGGATGGTCGAAGAAGGTGAGATCGTGCACGGTCACCACCGCGGGTACCTCGAGTCGCAACGGCATCGTGTAGTGCGGGCCGTGCCACACGTCGATCGAGAGCCGCTCGGCCAGCCGAGGCGCCTGGAGCTGTTCCCACACGAGCCGGGCGGGCCGGGACCCGGGAACCTCAGGGTGGATGGTGGCGCGTGGGGCTATCGCCTCCCACCGTCGCGCGTCATCGATCCGGGTCAGGAGATGCAGCTCGACCTCCGCGTGTCCGCCCAGGGCGCGGCAGAGCTCGACGGTGTAGACACCGGCACCGACGGGAAGGGCGGGAACAGCCGAGACATCGAGGAGGACGCGCATCACGGGCGACGTTACCGGCGCATCGCAGCTCGATACGCAGCGACGTGGCCGTCGGCCGAACGTTTCCACGTGAACCAGCTGGCGCGTCCGCGGCCGAGACGGGCCAGCGCTCGGCCACGCTCGGGATCGTCGAGCACCTCGGCGATGGCGTGGGACCATGCGGTGCTGTCGTCGACGGGCAGGAGCACGCCCGCGTCCCCGACTACTTCGGGAAGGCTCGAGGCGTCGCCGGCCAGCAGGGGGCAGCCGCGGGCCATCGCCTCGAGTGCCGGGAGCCCGAAGCCTTCGTATCGTGACGGCACCGCGCAGAGTGACGCCGTCCGGTACAGCGCATCGAGATCGTCGTCCGGGACGGCGCCCAGCTCGTGGACCCAGGGCTCGCCGAGTCCTGCGACGTCGCCCCACCCTCGGGGTCCGGCGATGACGAGCTGCAGTCGAGGGTGGCGCTCGCGGGCCAGCCGGATCGCGTCGACCAGCACCGAGATCCCCTTCCGCGGTTCGATCGTGCCGACGAACAGGGCGAACGGCTCCGTGATCCCGAGCCGCCGGACCCGGACCATGGACTCCCGTCGGTCCGAGAGATCCGGGACACGTACGCCGTGGGGAACCACGTGAATGCGGGCATCGTCGAATCCCTCACGCACGAGCTCGGCCCGGGTGTGCTCGGACGCGACCACGATCGCGGCCGCGTCGCGACGGGCGAGCTCGAGCCCGCGCGTGTGGAATCGGACGCCCCACTTCGTGAAGTATTGCGGATAGCGGAGGAACGCGACGTCGTGCACCGTCACGACGAGGGGCCGTGAGCCGGGGGGCGGGATCGAAGCGCTCGGAGCGTGGATCACGTCGACGTCGTCGGCGAGCCGAAGTCGTGGCGCGCGCAGCGCGTGCCAGAGGAAGTATCTCATCGAACCGTGCGGCCACCCGAGATCCCGGTAGTCGGGCCATCGCGCGCGGAGGCCCGGCGGCACGGCTCCGGCGGCGAACGGCGTGAGCTCGACGCCGGCCGCCGGGAGCGCGGCCGTCAGCTCGTCGACGTAGCGGCCGATTCCCCCCGGGGTGGGCTGGAGGAGCTGACCGACGTGGATCCCGACTCTCACGTCGCGGCGCGCTCGTAGAGGGCGACGAGCCCGCCGGCCGTGGCATCCCACGAAAACCCCTCGACGCGGTGGCGGCCGGCGGCGACGAGCTGCTCGCGTCGATCAGCGCGATCGAGCACGATTGCGAGGCCTGTCGCGATCGAGCCGGTGTCCAGCGGGTCCACGAGCTCGGCGGCATCTCCGGCGACCTCGGGGATGGAACCGGCGCGAGCGGCGACGACCGGTACGCCGGCGCGCATCGCTTCGAGGACGGGGAAGCCGAAGCCTTCGTAGAGCGACGGGTAGGCGACGAGCGCGGCCCGTTCGAGGAGCGTGGCGCGCGTCGCGTCGTCGACGGCGCCGAGGAGATGAACGCGCGAGCGGACCGGTGCGGGCAGCCCGGCGATGGCTTCGTCGATCGCTCCGCGCGCCGGACCGTCGGCGCCGGCGAGCACCAGGTGGATGTCGTCGCGCTCGCCGGCGACGGATCCGAACGCGCGGACGAGCCGGTCGAGGTTCTTGCGTGGTTCGAGGGTTCCCAGTGCGAGGACGAACGGCGACTCGACCGGCGCCGCCGGCGATTCGGTGGCCGCGGCGGTTGGCTCCGGATCCCGTCGTGAGCCGGGAACGCCGAGGGGCACGACGACGACGCGTGACGGGTCGCGAAGCTCTCGACCGAACGCCTCTCGGATCTCCTCGGCCACGAACGAGGATCCCGTGTGGATCCATGCCCCCCGACGCGCCGCGCGCCGGATGGCCGACGGGAAGCGCAGGACGTCGGCCGAGCACAGCTCCGGGTAGTGCAGGAACGAACAGTCGTACACGCTGACCACGGTCGGCCGCTTCGATGGCGGCGCGAGGTAATTCGTGGCGTGGATCGCGTCGCAGTCGCCCAGCCAGTGATCGACCCGGGGATGGTCGGTGCGACCCCACGCGCGCAGGAGCAGTCGGGCGGGGATGGGGAGAAACCGTGTGCCCGCGGGAAGATCCATCCGGTGGCGCCTCGCGCGGATCGACAGCGCGTACGGCACGATCTCCGGCGGTGTGTCGACCCGGCCGAGCGCGGTGACGATCTCGGCGACGGCCAGGCCGATCCCGGTGCGGTGGCCGACGAGTGGTGTGACGTCGAGCGCGACGCGCACGGAGGAACTCCTGGTGATCGACGGTTCGGGAGCCTCAGGCTATCGAGGCCGGTCCGGGAGGTCCGAGAACCCCCCTGAGCCGGTATCGCGTCCCGCGAGCCCGTAGGATTGGCCGCCATGGCCCGGCGGACAGGATTCTCGGCGAGATGAGCGCGGTCGAAACCGATCCTCCCGATCCTCCCGATGCCGACGAGTGGCGGCCCCCCGTTCGCGACGACGATGAATACGTCGTCTCCGTTCCACCGGGTCCGTTTGCCCGCCTGGCGCGCCTGTGGCGCTATCGGGAGCTGCTCGTCGGCCTCGTGCGTACCGAGCTGAAGGTCAAGTACAAGAACAGCGTCTTGGGGTTCATGTGGTCACTGTTGAACCCGGCGTTGTACCTGGTCGTCTTCTGGGTGGTCTTCACCTACTTCCTGCCGAACGGGATCCCTCAGTTCGCCATCTTCCTGATGTCCGGTCTGCTCGTCTGGAACCTCTTTTCGCTCGGCCTCGGGAACGCGACCGGATCCATCGTGGCGAACAGCGGGATCATCAAGAAGGTGTCCTTCCCGCGCGAGATCTTGCCCGTCGCGTCAGTGGGGGCGGGACTGGTCCACTTCTTCCTCCAGGGGATCGTGCTGCTCGGGGCGCTCGTCCTGTTCCAGCACCCGGTCGCGTGGAACTACATGTGGCTGATCATCCCGGCGTTGCTGACGCTGTTGGTGCTCGCCGCCGGCTTCGGCATCTTTCTCACCGCGGTCAATGTGTACCTGCGTGACACCCAGCACTTCTTGGAGTTGTTGCTGCTGGCCTGGTTCTGGATGACGCCGATCGTGTACACGTATCGCACCGTCGTGGACAATCCGAAGATTCCTCATTTCTTCAAGATCCTCTACAAGATGAACCCGATCTTGTGGATCGTCCTGCCGTTCCAGCGAGCGATCTACAACCGAACGTACTTCGACACTCCCGGGCTGCGGCATTGGGTAACCCCGGCGCCGGCCTCGCCGTGGTGGTACCTCGCCCGCATCGCGGTCGTCTTCGTGGTCGGCTTCGCGATCTTGATCGGTGGTCTGTCGTTCTTCGGGCGCGTCGAAGGCAACTTCGCCGAGGAGCTCTGAACTGGGAATGGTCAACGCGGTCTCGGTGCGCGGCGTGTCGAAGATGTTCCGGCTGTCGTCGGAGAAGCACACGTCCCTCAAGGAGAAGGTCGTGCACTTCGGGCGCTCGACCTACACCGAGTTCTGGGCGTTGCAGGAGATCGACCTCGAGATCGCACAGGGGACCACCGTGGGCCTGCTCGGCCACAACGGGTCCGGCAAGTCGACCCTGCTGAAGTGCATCGCCGGGATCCTGCAACCGACGTCGGGGGAGATCCGCACCCGAGGCCGGATGGCTGCACTGTTGGAGCTCGGCGCGGGCATGAATCCCGAGCTGACCGGACGCGAGAACGTCTACCTCAACGGTTCGATCCTCGGGTTCAGCAAGAAGGATCTCGACTCTCGCTTCGACGACATCGTCGGCTTTGCCGAGCTCGAGCAGTTCATCGACAACCAGGTGAAGTACTACTCGTCCGGTATGTACGTGCGCCTCGGGTTTGCGGTCGCGGTGAACGTCGATCCCGACGTGCTGTTGGTCGACGAAGTGCTTGCCGTGGGGGACGAGGCGTTTCAACGCAAGTGCCTGGACCGCGTCAAGCAGTTCCAGAACGAAGGGCGAACGATTGTGGTGGTCACGCATGCCGCGGACCTCGTTCGCAAGGTCTGCGACGGCGCCGCGGTGTTGGATCACGGAAACCTCGTGTTCAAGGGCTCACCGGGGGAAGCCGTCCGCAGTTTCCGGGATCACCTGCTCCTGAACGATACGTACGACGACGAGGAAGTGGAGCCGCAGCACAAGATCACCGTCAACACGAAACCGATCGAGATCTCCTACGTCACCCTCGAGCGCGAGAACGTGGACCGTACCTACCTTGTACCGGGCGAATCGCTCGTGGTGCGCGTCGGGTACGAAGCGTTCGAGGAGATTCCCGATGCCACGTTCGGCCTCGTGGTGTACGACACCGAAGGCAATCTCATCTACTCCACGTCGTCGGCGCTGCTGGGTTCCCCGACAGGGCCGTTCTTCGGCACGGGAGAGGTGACGTTCACCTTCGACGACATTCCGCTCCTCGACGGCAACTATCCGATCAGTCTCGGGATCTCGTCCACCGACTGGGGTGTGGTCTACGACTGGCGCGAACAGTGCTGCCAGTTCGAGGTCGTCAATCCAACCTCGACACAGGGATTGGTGGCCCTGCCGCTCCGGGTCGAGATCCAAACCCATGCCGTCGACAAGGGAACCGCGGTCGGGTGAGCCCGCCGGTCGAAGAACCCGCCGCGGCGACGACACTCGATCACCGGCGTCTCCTCGCCGAGATCGACGCGGAGGTCCGCGAACGGCGCGAGGAGGGCGACCTTCCGCCAGGCTTCGAGCGTGAGCTCGACGCGTTGTTCAACCGTTTCGCGCCGCCGAGCATCTCGGACGACTTCGACGCGGTGCTGGAGCGCGCGGACCAGCACGCGTACATCGATGCCGACGCGCCGGTCGCGTCGCGAATCCCCGGGGGCACGTTCGTCAAGAAGGTGTTGCGCAAGCTCACGTCGTTCTACGTGCAGCACGTGGCGCGCAACGTCACCGCCTTCGCATCGACGATCGTGCGGGCCGTGAAATTGCTCGGTGGCCGCGTCGAACGACTCGAGGCGGCGGTACCGGGCGCCGACGACCGCGTGCTCGATGCGTTCGCCCGGCTGCCTCGTACGGATCTCTCGGAGTGGACCGAGGCCGTCGTCCAAGTACTGGGTTCCGTTCGGGGACGGGTGGCGGTGCTCGAGGCGGGCGACGGGGCGTTGCTCCGAGCGTTCGCGGGCGCGGGACTCGACGCGTACGGCGTGGAGCCCGACGTCCCTCTCGCCGACGAGGTGGCCGACGCCGGGCTCGAGGTTCGAGCCGACGCCGCGGTCGACCATCTCCGCCGAGTGCCCGGGGACTCGCTCGGAGGAATCGTGCTCGTCGGTTGCGTCGAACGGCTGCCCACGGGCGCCCTCGTGGAGCTGGCCGAGCTCAGCGCCTCGCGCCTCGCCGTCGGGGGTCGCGTGGTCATCGTGAGTGCCGGTCCCGTCTCGGCGGCCTTCGGCCCGGCGGCCGTCGCGGCCGACCTGGCCCCCGCCCGGCCGTTCCACGCGGCGACGTGGGTTCATCTGTTCGAACAGCACGGCATCATCGATCTCGAGACCCGCGATGGCGCGCGTATCCCCGGCGCGTTACAGACGGTTCCGGGCGAGGGTGATGTCGCGAACGCGGTCAACGCGAACGTCGCGCGGTTGAACGACGTGTTGTTCGCGCCCGCGAGCTACCTCGTGACCGGGACACGCGCCCCCACGTCGTGACCGCCATCCACCAGTTCCTCCCGACGTTCGCTCCCCGCGATGCGATCGGAGGACACGCGCTGCGGGTCCAGGGCGTACTGCGCGAGATGGGAATCGATTCGGAGATCTACGCCGTACACATCCATCCCGACAGCCGGTCCCGTGCGCACCCGGTCGAGAAGTTCAAGGGCAGTGCGATCGGCCGACGGTGGTTGCTGTACCAGGCGTCGACCGGCACGAAGCTCGTCGACTGGCTGCTCGATCGGCACGAACGCCTCGTGCTCAACTACCACAACCTCACGCCGGTCGAGTACTTCGCGGGATGGGAGCCGGCCGTCGCCGCGGAGCTCAAGCTGGGGCGCAAGCAATTGCGCCGGCTCCTCAAGTCGACGGACCTGGTCATCGCCGACTCCGCGTACAACGAAGCGGAGATGATCGAGCTCGGATATCAGCGCACGACCGTTGTGCCG
>Ga0209048_10000081_pt1 | contig 89728 bp, 77 predicted proteins | sample FrelakmetCRP12CR_FD_187146 | JGI IMG/M metagenome (GOLD analysis project Ga0209048, IMG submission 187146) | Freshwater lake sediment microbial communities from the University of Notre Dame, USA, for methane emissions studies - CRP12 CR (SPAdes)... | ecosystem: Environmental > Aquatic >...
CCGATCTCTGATACATGGTCGAAAAAAAGAAGACGACGAAGTCCGCGGCCCCGGCCGCGAAGAAGCCGGCCGCGAAGCTGGCGGCCCGCAAGGCGACCGCGAAGGCGGCAAAGGCGGCGGCTCCCAAGGCGCCGGCTGCGCCTGCGCCTCCGTCTGCCGCGCGCCCGCCTCGTCCGGCCAGGAAGGCGGCGGCGGCGCCGTCCCGCCCGGCCGCGACGGGCGTCCACGACCTCTCCCCCGCGTCGGGCGCGACCCACTACCCCAAGCGCGTCGGGCGCGGCCCCGGCAGCGGGCACGGCAAGACGGCCGGCCGCGGCCACAAGGGGCAGCGGTCCCGTTCCGGCTACCGGCACCAGCGCGGGTTCGAGGGCGGCCAGATGCCGCTCCACCGCCGGGTCCCCAAGCGCGGCTTCACCAACATCTTCCGCATCGAGTACGACATCGTGAACATTTCCGACCTCGACCGCTTCGAGGCGGGCGCCGCGGTCACGCCGGAGACCCTCGCCGGGATGCGCCTTGCCCGCAAGAGCCACCCCGTGAAGATCCTCGGGGATGGCGAGATCAAGAAGGCGCTGACCGTGTCGGCGCATAAGTTTTCGGCCTCGGCGAAGGCCCGTATCGAGGCGGCCGGCGGCCGCTGCGAGGTGCTGTCCCGTTGAGCGCCATCCAGAGCTTCGTCAACGTCTTCAACGTGCCGGACCTGCGCAAGCGGGTCCTCTTCACGTTTCTCGTGCTCGCCGTCTACCGGCTGGGCGCGCACATCCCCACGCCCGGAGTGGACCCGCAGGCGATCAGCGCCTTCTTCAAGGCGTCGGCCGGCTCGATCTTCGGCTTCCTCGACATCTTCTCGGGCGGCGCGCTGCGAAGGCTCTCCGTGTTCGCGCTCGGCATCATGCCGTACATCTCGAGCTCGATCATCCTGCAGCTCTTGACGGTCGTGTGGCCCTACCTCGAGAAGCTCTCCAAGGAAGGGGAGATGGGCCGCAAGAAGATCACGCAGTACACGCGCTACGGCACGGTGCTGCTGTCGTTCATCCAGGCGAGCGGCATCGCGCTCTGGCTCGAGAAGCAGGTTGCTCCGGGGGGAGCCCCGCTCGTGCCGCACCCGGGTTGGGCCTTTCGCCTCATGACGATCCTGACGCTGACGACCGGGACCATCTTCATCATGTGGCTGGGCGAGCAGATCACGGAGCGGGGCATCGGCAACGGCATCTCCCTCATCATCTTCGCCGGGATCGTGGCGAACCTGCCGCGCGCCATCTTCGGCCTCTTCCAGCAGATCCGCAACCAGACGATCAGCGTGCTGTCGCTGATCTTCGTCCTCGCCTTCATGGTCGGGATCATCGGCCTCGTCGTCTTCGTCGAGCGGGCGCAGCGGCGGATCCCCGTGCAGTACGCCAAGCGCGTCGTCGGCCGGAAGGTCTACGGCGGCCAGAACACGTACCTGCCGCTGCGGGTCAACACGGGCGGCGTCATTCCGATCATCTTCGCGATCTCGATCCTGTCGCTGCCGAGCTATCTCGCGCAGATCTCGGGCGCCGACTGGATGAAACGCGCGGCGACGTCCCTCTCGATGGGGCACCCGCTGTACATCCTCCTGTACGCGGCCGGGATCCTCTTCTTCTGCTATTTCTACACGTCGATCGTCTTCAATCCGACCGACACGGCCGACAACATGCGCAAGTACGGCGGCTTCATCCCGGGCATCCGCCCCGGCAAGAAGACGGCCGACTACATCGACACGGTCCTGTCGCGCATCACGATCGTGGGCGCGGCGTACCTGACCTTCGTCGCCCTGCTGCCCGACATCCTCAACAACGGGTTGAAGGTGCAGGGCATCCCGGGAATCGGGCCCTGGCTCGACGGGGCCCTGCCGAAGTTCTTGACTCAGGGTTTTGGTTTCAACTTCTACTTCGGCGGCACGTCGCTCCTGATCGTCGTCGGCGTGGCGATGGACACGGTCCAGCAGGTCGAGTCCAAGCTCGTCGAGCACCACTACACCGGGTTCCTGAAGAAGAGCCGCATCCGGGGGCGCCGGAGCTAGGCCGATGCGCGTCGTCTTCCTCGGGCCTCCGGGCAGCGGCAAGGGAACCCAGGCGAAACTCCTCGCGGAGCGCCTGAAGGTCCCTGCCATCTCCACGGGCGACATCCTGCGCGCCGCCGTGCGCGAGCGCACGCCGCTCGGCCTCGAGGCGCAGGCCATCATGGAGAAGGGCGAGCTCGTCTCGGATTCCCTGATCATCGCCCTCATACGGGACCGCATCGCCGAGCGCGACGCGCGCGACGGCTTCATCCTGGACGGGTTTCCGCGCACGCTCGAGCAGGGGCGCGCGTTCGACCGGATGCTCGCCGAGGGCGGTGAGAGCCTCGCGGCCGTGGTGAATTTCGAGGTCCCGGAGACGGCCCTGGTCGAGCGGATGCTCGGGCGGGCGAGCGCCGAGGGACGGGCCGACGACCGCCCCGAGACGATCGGGGAGCGGCTCCGGGTCTACCGCGAGAAGACCGAGCCGCTGGCCGGGTTCTACCGCGAGAAAGGCCTGCTGGCCGACGTGAACGGCGTCGGCGCCGTCGCGGAGGTCGCCGCGCGTCTCGACGAGGCGCTCGCCTCGGTCAAGCGCGCCGGGGGCGCGGCATGATCACCATTCGTAGCCACGAGGAGCTCCTGAAGCTCGAGGAGGCCTCCCGCATCGTTCTCGAGACCCTCGACCTCGTCGAGCAGGCCGTGGCTCCCGGCGTCACGACCGACGAGCTCGACCGGATCGCCGAGACCGAGATTCGCCGCCAGGGCGCCCGTCCGGCCTTCATCGGCTACCGCGGCTACCCGAAGACCCTCTGCACCTCGATCAACGACGAGGTCGTCCACGGGATCCCGGGCAAGCGGACGCTGAAGGAAGGCGACGTCATCGGGATCGACTGCGGAGCGGTCGTCGCCGGCTACTTCGGCGACGCGGCGCGGACGATGGCCGTCGGCAGGGTCTCGGCGGAGACGACGAAGCTTCTCGGCGCGACGCAGAAGGCGCTCGCGGCCGGAATCGCGGCGGCCAGGCCGGGCGGCCGCGTTTCGGACATCGGAGCGGCGGTCGAGGCCGTGGCACTCGTCCACGGCTACGGCGTGGTGCGCGACTTCGTGGGCCACGGCGTGGGAACGGCCCTCCACGAGGAGCCCCAGATCCCGAACTACGGGCCGGCGGGGCGGGGAAGCCTCCTCAAGGCCGGGATGGTGCTCGCGATCGAGCCGATGTTCAACCTCGGGCGGGCGGAAGTTTCGGTGGACGCGGACGGTTGGACGGTGCGCACGCGCGACCGCTCCACGTCGGCCCACTTCGAGCATACGATCGCCATAGAGGCCCACGGAGCGGTAGTTCTGGGTACGGGAAGTCTGTCCGCGCTGCGGGCGGCCGCTGTGGGGGCTTAAAGGATGTCCAAGGACGAAGCCATCGAGGTCATGGCAACGGTCGTCGAGCCGTTGCCCAACGCCATGTTCAAAGTCGAGCTCGAGAACAAGCACCAGGTGCTGGCCCACATCTCCGGGAAGATGCGCAAGAACTTCATCCGCATCCTGCCCGGGGACAAGGTGCTCGTCGAGCTGTCGCCGTACGATTTGACGCGGGGTCGGATCATTTACCGGTACAAGTAAGTCAGGAGCCCATCGTGAAAGTTCGAGCGTCCGTCAAGAAAATTTGCGCCAAGTGCAAGATCGTGCACCGCAAGGGAGTCGTGCGAGTCATCTGCTCGACGCCCAAGCACAAGCAGAGGCAGGGGTAAGACATGGCACGCATTGCTGGAGTCGATCTGCCGCTCAACAAGCGCGTCGAGATCGGCCTGACCTACATCTACGGGATCGGCCGGCCCAAGGCGAACTTCATCCTCGAGAAGGCGGACGTCCGGCCCGACACGCGGGTCAAGGACCTCTCGGAGGAGGAGGTCGTCCGCATCCGCAAGGTGATCACCGACGACGTCAAGGTGGAGGGCGACCTGCGCCGGGACATCTCCGTGGACATCAAGCGGCTCATGGACATCGGCTGCTACCGGGGCACCCGGCACCGCCGGAACCTGCCGGCGCGCGGGCAGCGCACGCACACCAACGCCCGGACCCGCAAGGGCCCGCGCAAGCAGACGATCGCCGGCAAGAAGAAGGCGACGAAGAAGTAGTTTCGGTTCTGGAAACTCGGATTTCAGATTTTGTGAGGACACACGACAATGGCTGAAGCGACACCGGTCTCGGCAACGCCCGAAAAGACGGCGGCCAAGCCCCAGAAGGGCAAGCGCGCGCGCACGGGAAAGAAGGAAAAGAAGAGCATCCCGCACGGGATGGCGACCGTGGCGGCGTCCTTCAACAACACGATCGTCTCGATCGCCGACCAGGAAGGCAACATCCTGGCCTGGTCTTCGGCAGGGCGGATCGGCTTCAAGGGCTCGCGCAAGGGCACGCCCTTTGCGGCCCAGCTGGCCGCGGCCAACTGCGCCGAGCACGCGAAAGAACACGGGGTCCGCTCGGTCGACGTGCGCGTGACCGGCCCCGGCGCCGGCCGCGAGTCGGCCATCCGAGCCCTGCAGGCCAACGGCATCGACATCAAGTCCATCAAGGACTCGACGCCGATCCCGCACAACGGGTGCCGGCCGCGCAAGAGGAGAAGGGTCTAGGGAATTTCGAATTTCGAAATTCGAATTTCGAAATTGTCTGTAAACCGGCTCACGGATCCTGGCCGGGACGAAGGACATAAAGCAACGAGAGGATCTGGGAGGTTTAAGGTTTGGCTCGCTACAGCGAATCGGTTTGCCGGCTTTGCCGGCGCGAAGGGATGAAGCTGTTCCTCAAGGGGGACCGCTGTTTCAAGGACAAGTGCGCGATCGAGCGCCGCAACTACCCGCCCGGACAGCACGGGCGGCGGCGGTCCAAGCTGCTCGGGTACGGCATCCAGCTGCGCGAGAAGCAGAAGGTCAAGCGCATCTATGGCCTGCTCGAGAGCCAGTTCCGCCTGGCGTTCGCGCGAGCGGAGCGCCGCAAGGGCATCACGGGCGCAAACCTGCTCGAGGAGCTCGAGCGTCGCCTCGACAACGTGGTGTTCTCGCTCGGGTTCGCCGCCTCGCGCGCGCAGGCCCGCCAGCTCGTGCGCCATGGCCACGTCTCCATCAACGGCAGGAAGGTCTCGATCCCGTCGTTCCGCGTCTCCAAGGGCCAGGTGGTCTCCATCAAGGAGAAGAGCCGCACGAACGAGCAGATCAAGGCTTCGGTCGAAACGGCCCGGGCGCGCGGCGTCCCGGCGTGGCTCGACCTGACCCCCGAATCATTCAGCGGCGCGGTCGTCGAACTGCCGAAACGCGAAGACATCAAACTGCCGATTCAGGAACAGCTGATCGTCGAGCTGTACTCCAAGTAGTCGCCGGCGAAGGAGAGCACACCATGACCCTTTGGAAAGGTTTCCAGAAACCCAAGCGCCTCGAAATCGACACCGAGACGCTGACGTCCGTTTACGGGAAGTTCTACGCCCAGCCGTTCGAGCGCGGCTTCGGCACGACCATCGGCAACGCGCTGCGGCGCGTGCTGCTCTCCTCGATCGAGGGCGCGGCGATCACCGCGGTCAAGATCGAGGGCGTGCTCCACGAGTTCTCGTCCCTGCCCGGCGTGGTCGAGGACGTGACCGACATCATCCTGAACCTGAAGCAGATTCCCATCAAGATGCACACGACCGACGAGAAGATCCTGACGCTCGACATCGAGCGCAAGGGCAAGGTCACCGCGGCCGACCTCCAGGGCGACTCGAACATCGAGATCCTCGATCCGGACGCCCCGATCGCGACCCTCTCCGAGAACGGCCGGCTCCAGATGGAGATGCGCGTCTCGACGGGCCGCGGCTACGTGTCGGCCGACAAGAACTTCGACGACGACATGGGCATCGGCTACATCCCGATCGACTCGGTGCACTCGCCGGTGCGGCGCGTCAACTACCACGTCGAGGCGGCCCGCATCGGACAGGCCACCGACTACGACCGGCTCGTGCTCGAGGTCTGGACCAACGGCACGATCTCGCCGACCGACGCCGTGGGGCTGGCGGCGACGCTGCTGCGCGACCACCTCACGATCTTCGTCAACGCCGAGCACGAGACGGCGCTCGAGGGCGTGGGCGAGGGCGAGCTTCCCGAGAACCTGGCGGAGTACCTCAACAAGTCGGTCGACGAGCTGGAGCTCTCGGTCCGCAGCGCCAACTGCCTGAAGAACGCGGGCATCCGCTCGATTCGGGACCTGGTCCAGCGCACCGAGAAGGACATGCTCGAGACCAAGAATTTCGGCCGCAAATCTCTCAACGAGATCAAGGACATCCTCCGCCCGATGGGCCTGTCCCTCGGCATGGAGATCGAGCCGGTCGAAGCGAAGAGCGAGTAAGGCAATGCAGCACAATCGTGCGGGGCGCAAGCTCCGTCGCACCACGTCGCACCGGCTGGCGATGTTCTCGAACCAGCTCGATTCGCTCATGAACCACGAGCGGATCCAGACGACGCTGACCAAGGCCAAGGAGCTCCGGCCCCTGGCCGAGAAGCTCATCACGCGCGCCAAGAAGGACGACGTGGCGGCGCGCCGCCACGTGTCCCGGTGGATTCCCTCCCGGACGACGATCAAGCGCGTCTTCGAAACGATCGCGCCGCGATTCGTCGACCGGCCAGGCGGCTACACGCGCATCCTCCGCCTCGGCGCCCGCAAGGGCGACGCGGCCGAGGCGGCGATCCTCGAGTTCGTGGACTTCAAGTTCGAGGCGAAGGACCGGGGCCCGCGCAAGGAGTCCCTGTCCGATCGCGCCCGCCGCGCGTCGGGCGGGCGGGTCGAAACCGTCCGCAAGGACCGCCCCGAAGGCGCCGAGGGGGAGGAAGGCCGCGAGGCCGCCCCGAAGCAGCCGCGCAAGGCCTCGGGCGCCAAGGCCGAACGCACCAAGCCGGCTTCGAAGCCGTCTCCGAAGAAGGGTCCGTCCCGCACCGGCCCGTCCAAGCGCGGCGCCTAGCCGTCGCTCGCGCTTGCGAGGGGGCCTGCGGCCTTTGGGCGCAGCGGCGCCCGGCTCGCCCGGATGCGGGCTCGACCGGACGCCTGACCCCCTCGCGGCGCGCTCGCTCCCGCGGCGCGAACCTCGTCCCTCCCTTCGGTCGGGAGACTCTTCGCGCCGCGTGCGAGGATGGACTTCGGTGACAGATTTGAAACAAGCGTTCGGCCTGCGGCGGGCGCGCCTTTACGCCGTCGCCTGGGGCCTCTTTCTCCTCGCGTTGACCTCCTGGCCCTCGCCGCCGGAGGTCCCGGTCGTGTCCTCGATTCCCGACTTCGACAAGGTCGTTCACGCCACGCTGTACGGCGTCCAGGGCTTCCTGCTTTATTTCGCGATTCGCTGGCCCGGCCAGCGCCCGCTCTGGGTGCGGGTTCTGACCGTCGGGGGTCTACTCGCCTTGTTCGGGGCGCTCGACGAGGTGCACCAGATCTGGATCCCGGGCCGCTCGGCGGAAGTGGCGGACGCGCTGACAGATGCGATCGCTGGTTTCGCCGGCGCGGTGGTGGCGGCAGCGGTCGCGGTCAGGAGTCGGGGAGAGTCGGGAGGCGTCGGGAAGAGTTAGGGTCCTCCGGTCGCCTTCTCCTCGATCTTCACGTACTTTCCGCCGGCCAGGTTCTCGACCACCTGCACGACCCCCGACGGCCAGTAGATCGTCAGCTTCTTCACCGATGTCTCGGCCCCGAGGCCGAAGAGGACGCGGGGGTCCGAGGACGAGAGGTAGCTCGAGCCCGCCTGGACGAATCGTGTGAGCTTTTTGCCGGCAGGCGTCTCGGCGACGAGCCGCGCGCCGATGCCTTGCCGGTTCGACTTTCGGCCGACGAGCAGGACGCCGACCCAGTTGCCGTGCGTTCCGTCGTTGCGCAGCAGCTGCAGCGGCCCGCCCGAGTTCGACACGGCGATGTCCGGGTCGCCGTCGTTGTCGTAGTCGGCCACCGCCGAGCCGCGACCCACGAAGGCCTTTTCGAACGCCGGGCCGCAGCCTCGCTCCTTGAAGTGCCCGGTCCCGTCGTTCCACAAGAGCTGAGCCGGTTGGGCGTACGTCGCGCCCCGCTTGGGCCGCTCGGAGATGTGCCCGTTCGCAACGAAGGCGTCGAGATCGCCGTCGTTGTCGACATCGAGCAGGTTGAGGCCGAACTTGACGTAATTGACCGTGGGCGGGCCGAAGCCCGACGTGACGGAGAGATCCTCGAAGACCCCGGACCCCAGGTTTCGGTAGTACTCGTTGGTCTCGCTCTCGTAGTTGGCGACGACGAGATCCGGCAGGCCGTCCCCATCGAGGTCGCCGGCGTCGACGCCCATTCCCCCCTGCGGGTTGCCCTCGAGGCCGAACCCGGTTCCCGAGGTCACGGAGATGTCCTCGAAGCGGCCCTTGCCGAGGCCGCGGAAAAGAAAGTTCATGACCTCGTCGTTGGCGACGTAGATGTCGGGAACTCCGTCGAGGTCCACGTCGACGAAGACGACCCCGAGGGCCTTGCCGAGAGCCTTGCCGAGGCCCGCTTCCCGGGTGATGTCGGTGAAGGTCCCGTTGCCGTTGTTCCGGAAGAGCACGCTGACGGTGGGGTCGAACAGGAGGGGCGGGCAGTAGTCGCGCTCTCCCGTGGCCGTGTCTCCGCAGAAGAGGTCCTTGTCCTTGCGATCGTCGGCGTACTGCGCGACGAAGAGGTCGAGGTACCCGTCGCCGTCGACGTCCCCCCACGCGGCGCTCGTGCCCCATCGCGGGCCCGCGACACCGGCCTTCGCCGTGACGTCCGTGAAGGTTCCGTCGCCGTTGTTGCGGTACAGGATGCCGCCCCCATAGTTGGTGACGTAGAGGTCCACGAACCCGTCGTTGTCGTAGTCGGCGGCGACCGCGCCCATCCCGTAGGCGGTGTCTCTCAGGCCCGCCTTCTCCGTCACGTCGGTGAACGTGCCGTTCCGGTTGTTGCGATAGAGGCGGTCCCTGGCCTTCGCGCTTCCGACCGGCGGGAAGGGGCCTCCCTGGACGACGTAGAGGTCCATCCAGCCGTCGTTGTCGTAGTCGAGCCAGGCGAGGCCGGAGCCGAAGGTCTCCGGCAGCCGGTGCTCGCGCGTTCCGCCTCGCTCGTGCACGAAGTTGAGCCCGGCCTGGGGCGCTACGTCCGTGAACGTGACGGGGCAGTCGCCGGGCGAAGGCGCCGGGGCGGCGGCGACGGCGAGGGCGCCAAGGAGCGCGAGAATCACCGCGGCTCCCCGGCCCGGGACTGCTCGGCCACGAGCAGCAGCTCGATGCGGGCGTCATCGGGGGCGAGGGCGTGCGCCCTTTCCAGCGCGCGCACGGCTTCGGCGTGGCGGCCGAGCCGCTGGAGCGCGAGGGCCTGTCCCCGGAGGGATTCGGCGCTTTCGGGCAGGCTCTTGAACCGCGCCAGCGCCTCGGCGGCCTTGCCCTGGTTCAGCTGCGCCATCGCGAGGGATGCCGTCGCGTCCTTCGCATCGGCGGCCGCCACCGTCTGGCGGCCCCTTTCGTAGAGCGCGTGGTGGATCGCGAGCTCCCGCTCGGCTTCCTCTTTCTTGCCTTCGCGCTGGAGCAGGCGCCCCAGCGCAAAGTGGGCGCCGGGGAGATTCGGCGAAAGGGCGACCGCGCGGCGGTAGGCCTGCTCGGCTTCGGCGAGCTTTCCGGACGCCTCGAGAGCCCGGCCGAAATCGAGCTGGAAGACGGCGGAGCCGGGCTGTGCTCTGGCCGCCGTCTCCAGGTGCGCGAAGGCCTCGTCCGCGCGGCCTTCGGCCAGCCAGAGGCGACCGAGGTCGTGCTGCAGGGAGGCGTCCTCCGGATGGGCGTCCACGGCGGCCGTGAGGGTCGAGCGGGCCTGCTCGGCCCGGCCCGCGCGTTCGTAGGCGCTGGCGAGCAGGGCGAGGGTCCTGGGATCGCTGTTACCGAGACGGCGCGCCGACTCCAGGGCGACCGTGGCGTCGGCCAGACGCTCCTGCAGGACGAGCGCGCGGCCGTACTGGAGGGCCAGGCCCGGATCCGCCGGGAAGGCGGCCAGCGCCTCCAGCATCACCGTGTTGCCCTGGTCGAGCTTGTCCGTCTGCCAGAGGTACTCGGCCAGGCTCGCCCGGAATCGCGCCTCGCCGGGCTTCAGGGCGATGAGCTTTTCGTAGGTCGCGACGGTCCGCGGGTCCTCGGCGGCGGCATATGCCCCGGCGAGCGCCTCGAGCGGCACGGCCTCGTCGGGCTTGAGCGCGACGACCTTCTCGTACTCTCTGGCCGCCTCGATCGGCTTCCCGTCGGCCGTCAGGGTGAGGCCGTAGATGTACCGGGCCTCGGGGCTCGACGGTTCGAAGGCCGCCGCGAGGCGCCCCTCGTTGACCGCCTCCCGGACTTTCTTCTGGGGCAGCAGCGCGAGGGCCAGGTTTCCGTGGGCGCGCGCCGAGGTCGGGTCCGCCTCGACCGCCTTCAGCAGAACCGCTTCCGCCTTCGCATACTGCTTGCCCTGAAGGAGCCGCTCTCCCTGTTCGAGGAGGCTCGGGACCGGCGCGGGCGTCGGCGCGGGTGTCGGTGCGGGGCAGAGGAGGGCCGTCAGCAGGAGCGCCGCGAGATGTTGCACCGGCGCATTCTATTCGGGAAAATTCGAGGGCCGGGCTACTTCTTGAAGAAGCCGCCGCCGCTGCCACCGCCCTGTCCGGCCGCGGCGCGGCCGCCGCTGTCGGCGCCCATGAGGCGCTGGTTCAGTTCCTTGATGCGCTCGTTCAACTGGGCGATCTTCTGCTGGAACTCGCGGTTGATCCGCTCGGCGTCGGCCTTCAGCCGCGCGTTGTCGGCCTCCATGTCCGTCAGGACCTGGTCGCGGCCCTCGATGACGCGCTTCTGGTCGCGCAACTCCATCATGTACTTGTTGACTTCCTCGTCCTTCTCCGTGAGGCGGAGCTTGAACTTCTCTTCCTGCTCCTCGTAGAGCCGCTTGATCTCGAGCAGTTGGGTGATCTGCGAAAAATCGCTGTCGGATGCCATGAGGCCTCCTCGCTGGTCCTCTTCGATCTGGGGGAAGAGCTTGCGGAGTTTGAGCGACAGGTCTTCGGGATCCGTCGAGAGCTCCATCGCCTTCGCGTACGTGATGCGGCGGTTGACGAGCAGCGCGATGAGCGACTGGTTCATCGACTGCATCTTGTAGTAGTTGACGGAGTTCTCGATCTCCTCGTGGATTTCCTTGACCTCGCCCGAAAGGATGTGTTTCTGGATCTTCGGAGAGTTGACCATGATCTCGACGACGGGCACCCGGCCCGTGCCGTCGGAGGTCTCGATCAGGTTCATCGAGACGATGGCCTGGAGCACGATCGAGAGCTGGGACCGGACCTGCGCCTGCTGTTCGATCGGGCAGGAGTCGATGACGCGGTCGATCGACTGGGCGGCGCTGTTGGTGTGCAGGGTGGAGAAGACGAGGTGCCCGGTCTCGGCCGCCGTGATGGCCGTCTGCATCGTGTTCCAGTCGCGCATCTCGCCGACCATGATGACGTCGGGGTCCTGCCGGAACATGTTCTTGAGCGCTTCGTTGAAGCTCGGCGAGTCGGTCGAGACTTCCCGCTGGGAGACGGCGGCCTTGCCATCGGCGAAGAGGAACTCGATCGGGTCCTCGATCGTGACGATGTGGACCGGGCGCTTCTCGATGACCGACCGCATGATGCCGGCGAGCGAGGTCGATTTGCCCGAGCCCGTCGGGCCGGTGATGAGCACGAGACCCTTGGGCAGGTGGACGAAGGTCTCGAGCACCTCGGGGAGGCACAGCTCGGTGATCGAGGGCAGCTTGAAGGGGATCCGCCGGAAGACCGCGGCGTAGGAGCCGCGCTGGACGAAGATGTTGCAGCGAAACCGCGCCACACCCGTCAGGCCGTAGCCCACGTCGACGGACTGATGGGCCTCGAGGCGCTCCTTCTGTGCCGGCGTCAGGATCGAGAGGAGCATGTCCTCCAGATCCTTGGGCTGCAGGGCGTCGGCGTTCAACGGGATGAGTCGGCCCTTGATGCGCAGCAGGGGAGGCCTCATGGGCTTCAAGTGGAGGTCTGAAGCCTCCTTCTTGGCCATGAACTTCAGAAGCTCAGAAAGTGTCAATGTCCAAGGATTATAGCCGGTTACAGGCTCTGGCGAACCTGTCCGGTCAGCCAGCTTCGCGCCTGGCGGCGGTTGGACACCTCGCCAAGGGCCGCCGCGAGGCGCAGATCCCGAAGGAGCTCTCCGATCCGGGGACCCGCCTCGAGCCCGAGCCAGCGCTGGATGTCGCCGCCGTCCACGGCAACCGTCCGACGGGGGGCTCGAACGAGGGCCCGGAGGGCGCGAGCGTGGCGGCGGCCGGCGGCGTCGAGCCGGGCGAGCAGGGCGACCGCATCCTCGCCGAGCGCGCCGGCCTCGAGGACCCAGCGCCAGGAATCCTGCCGGGAGCGGATCGCCCTGGAGGAGGCGACGAGACCGGCGATCAGCGCGACGTCTCGGGCTTCCTCCCGGCTCCAGCGCCGCTCTCGGAGCCAGCCGCGCGTGTCTGCAGGGCCGAGGGCGAGCCGGACCGCCGTGAGGGCCAGGCGCAGGCGCCGCCGGCGGGCCGGCGTCAGGCGCCGTGCCCCGAGGTCGTCGAGGACCGACAGGCTGCGAGCGAGTGCGGACGCCTGCCTCGGGGACATCGCGCGGCCGAGGGCGGCGGGAAGGACCCCGGCGCTGGCGGCCCATCCGAGGGCCGGGGCCGCGCGCGGGCTGCCGAGGAGCTTCGCAAGCTCCGACGCCACACGCTCGGGGGCGGCGCGCGAGAAAAGGCTCGCGGCCTGCCGGGACGCCGCGAGGACGCCGCGGTCGGGCACGAGGCCGTGCGTTGCCTGGAGGCGGGCGGCGCGCAGGATCCGCAGGGGATCCTCGGCCAGGTTCTCGGCGCGCACGCAGCGCAGGCGCATCCGAGCGATGTCTTCGAGGCCGCCGAAGGGATCCAGCGTTTCGCCCGAGGGCAGCGCGAGGGCGAGGGCATTTGCCGTGAAGTCGCGCCGGCCGAGGTCCGCCTCGATCGTGCCGCCCTCGAGCTCCGCGATGTCGAGGGGCCGTCTTCCCGCGAGGCGGAAGACACGCGGCCCGGGTCGGTCGCGGGAGAGGAACACGGCTCGTCCGAAGCCGGCCCGCTCGAGGTCGGTGGCGAGGGCCTCGGCGTCGCGCGAGACCGCGACGTCGATCTCGGGCGTCGGAATGCCGAGCAGGCGATCTCGCAACGCGCCTCCGACGACCCATGCGGCGACGCCGCGCGCGCCCGCGGCGCGCGAAAGAGCCGCCACCTCGGCGCGGCGGAGAAGCCCCCGCAGCGCCCTCGTCGCGCTCTTTCGCTGGTTCGAATCCATCGTCCGTTCTACAATTTCGAGGATGACATCCGACCGTCCCGTTGTCACGCCGGCCGTGGCCCGGAAGGTGGCCGAGCTGGCCCGCCTTCGCCTGCCCGAAGAGGACCTGGTGCTCTGGTCGGCCCAGCTCTCGCGCATCGTCGCGTACATCGACCAGCTTGCGGCGATCCCGGAGGAGAGCTTCGGGGCGGCGCCTGCGGGCCCGGCCACTCCCGTGCGTGCGGACGACCCCCGGCCCGGTCTGGGGGAGCAGGCGCTCGAGGCAAACGCGCCGCGCCAGCTGCACGGGTACGGCGTGGTGCCGCGCGTCGTGGGCTCGGGAAGCTAGTGCCGAACCCGGCAGGCGCGACGCCCGGCGTCGTCGAGACGGCCGCGGCAGTCTCGGCGCGCCGTCAGACCGCGGTCGCTGTCGTCGAGGACTCGCTCGCCCGGATCGCGGCGGGCGATCACCGCGTCCGGGCGTTCCTCGAGGTCACGGGCGACCTCGCGCTCGAGGAGGCCCGGGCCGTGGATGCGCGGGTGGCCGCGGGCGAATCGCTGCCGCTTGCGGGCGTGCCGCTCGCGCTCAAGGACAACATCTGGGTCGCGGGCAGGCGGACGACCTGCGCCTCGAAGATCCTCCAGGGCTTCCGGCCGCCCGGGGACTCGACGGTCGCGGCGCGCCTGCGACGCGCGGGCGCCGTCTTCATCGGCCGCGCCAATATGGACGAGTTCGCCATGGGGTCGTCCACGGAGAACAGCTCGAGCCACGTGACCCGCAATCCCTGGGACCTCGAACGTGTTCCGGGCGGCTCCTCGGGCGGCAGCGCGGCCGCAGTCGGCGCCCGCTTCGTGCCGGGCGGGTTCGGCTCGGACACCGGGGGCTCCATCCGGCAGCCGGCCGCCTGCTGTGGTGTCGTGGGCTTCAAACCCACGTACGGGCGGGTCTCCCGGTACGGCCTCGTCGCCTTCGCGTCGTCCCTCGACCAGATCGGGCCGCTGACACGGTCGGTCGCGGACGCGGCACGGCTCTACCGGGCGGTCGCCGGCTTCGATCCCCTCGATTCGACGACGGAAGACCGGGGCATCGGCGATCCGGAGGGTGCGCTCGCGCGCGGTGTCGCGGGGCTGCGGGTGGGCTTCCTCGAGGAGGCCGAGACCGAGAGCCTCGACCCGGAGGTCGCGGAGAGCCTCGAGGCGGCGCGGCGCATCTTTCGCGAGGCCGGCGCGGACGTCCTCTCGGTCTCGGTGCCGCGCGCGACGGCCGCGATCGCGATCTACTACGTGGTCGCGAGCGCCGAAGCGTCTTCGAACCTCGCCCGTTTCGACGGCGTCCGGTACGGGCCGCGCGCGACCGACGCGGATTTGAACGCCCTCTACGTCGAGAGCCGGACGGCGGGATTCGGCCCCGAGGTCAAGCGCCGGATCCTGCTCGGCACCTTCGCCCTGGCGTCGGGCTATTACGAGGCCTACTACGGCCGGGCGATGCGAGTCCGGCAGCTTCTCTCGGCGGACTTCGACCGGGCCTTTGCGGCCGCGGACGTGATCGTCTGTCCGTCGATCCCAGGGCCGGCCTTTCGCGTGGGCGAGAAGATGGACGATCCGCTGACGATGTACCTCTCGGACGTTTTCACCGTGCCCGCGTCGCTCGCGGGCCTGCCGGCGATCTCCGTGCCCTCGGGGCTGACCCGCGGCGGTCTTCCGCTCGGGATCCAGGTTCTCGGTCCCCGCTTCGGCGAGGAGGCGATGTTCGCCGCCGCCCGGGTGTTGGAGGCGGGGGCCGGTTTTCCTGATGCGCTGTCTCCGGTCGCGGGGTAGACGGTTGACCGGGCGGGCCGCCGTGGCCGCGCTGCTCGCAGCGGCATCCCTCCACGCCGCCCCGCGGGAAAAGTCGGTCGTCGTCTCGCCCGAGATCCGGGCCACGATCTCCGCCGGAGACGAAGTCGCGCTGCTCGTGAGACCGCTTCCGGGCGAGAGCCTCGATGCGTTCGCCCGGAGACTGACCGACGATCCGAAGTCGAAGCGGCAGATCCGCGCCGCCAACGGCGGCATCCCGCACTTGAAGCCGGGGCGCTTCGTTCGCGTTCCCTACCGGTTGCTCGCGTCGAGCTATCGCAAGATAGCCATGGAGGCGCTCTTTCCGGCCGACCGGGCGACGGCGGCGGGATGGGAGCACCGCGTGACGGCACTGTCCGGCAAGCCCGAGAGCCTCTGGAGGATCGCCGAGTGGTTCACGGGCGCCGGCACGCGGTACAAGGACATCCGCGCCGAAGGGGCGATTGCGTCCCTCGAGACACGGACCGGGCAGGTCGTGCTCGTGCCCGGGCGACTGCTGATGCAGCCCTTCCGTGAGGCCGTCGCGGCGGCGGCCCCGGCACCCGAGTCGGAGGCGCCGCGCCTGGAGTTCGGCGAGGACGCGCAGGGCCGGTACGCGATCTACCGGCTGAAGAAGGGAGAAGCCCTCTACTCGGCCGTCGTCGTGCGGTTCACGGGGCGCCTCCACGCCGAGGACGTCAACGCGAAGGCCGCCGAGATCGCCGAGCGCAACGGGATCCCCGACGTCCACGCCATGCCGGTCGGCTTCCCGGTCAAGATTCCGGTGGCCGACCTGTCGCCCGAGTTCCGGCCGCCCGACGACCCCGAGCGCATCGAGCAGGAGAAGGCACGGCTGGAGGCGGCGCAGTTCGCCAACACCGTCAGGAGCGCGGACCTCTCCGGCGTGACGCTCGTTCTCGACGCGGGCCATGGCGGCCGCGACACGGGCGCGATCGTGGACGGCCTCGAGGAAGCTGCCTACGTGTACGACATCGCCTGCCGCGTCGAGCGGCTCGTTCGGGGCCGCACGAAGGCCCGGGTCGTCCCGACGATCGGGCGCGACGCGCCGTGCGCGGGCCCCCAGGCCGAGACGGTGGCCGACTTTCGCAGCGCGCGGGTTCTCACGACGCCGCCATACGCGATCGAAGACGCCGCGGTCGGCGTCAACTTCCGCTGGTATCTCGCCAACTCGATCTACAAGAACGTGCGCAAGAGCGGGGGGCAGGAGGACCGCACGGTCTTCCTTTCGCTCCACGCCGACTCCCTCCACCCGGCCGTCCGGGGCACGATGATCTATGTTCCCGGCGAGAAGTTCCTGAACGACTCGTACGGCAAGACGGGGGAGCCTTACCAGTCGCGGCGCGAAGTGCGGGAGACGCCGCGCGTCTCCTTCTCGCGGAAGGAAAAGATCGAGTCCGAGGGAATCTCGACGGACCTCGCCGAGCACATCGTGGCCGCGTTCCGGTCGGCCGACCTGCCTCTCCACGCCTTCGAGCCGGTGCGCCGCAACGTCATTCGCGGCGGGCGGGAGTGGGTCCCCGCGATCCTTCGCTACAACCGCATCCCGGCGCGCGTTCTGGTCGAGATCTGCAATCTGAACAACCCGGACGATCGCCGCCTGCTCCGGACGCGCGCTTACCGCGAGCGGGTTGCCGGGGCGCTGGTCGGCGCGCTGATCGACTTCTACGGAGGCACGGCGACAGTCGCCGGGGTCCCCGCGGCCGGGACGAGTCGCTAGTCCGGCGGGACGAGGGCCCGGCCGGGCGGGCTGCGGGAGGCGGCGCATATACTGGGCTCGCTTTTTCGGCGATTTGACGAAAGGTCGAGAACGATGCGTCCGAGAACTTTGTCTCTGGCGATGTTGATTGCGGCGGGGATCGCCGCGACGGCGCTCGCCCAGGACTGGCGAGGCGGCCGGGCCCGGGTCGAAGGCACCGTCAAGAACGAGAAGGGCGGGCCGATCGAAGGCTGCAAGGTCGCCTTGCGCTGGGGCAGGGGCAGCCGCGGAGGCCCGGACCTGACCACCGACGCGAAGGGGTACTTCGCGATCTTCGGCATCGGCGGCGGACCCTGGGACGTGGACTTCGAAGCGGCCGGATACCAGACCAAGAAGATCAACGTCAGTCTCCAGGAGGGCGGCCGCAACCCTTCGATCGACGTCCAGCTCGATCCGCAGCCGAAGGCGCAGGCGCCGGCGCAGGCCGCGGAGGCGCAAATCCTCGTCGGTGGCAAGAAGATCTCGAAGGAGACCGCTGCCGCGATCGAGGCCGGCAACGCCGCCATGACCGCCAAGAACTGGGCGGGAGCGCGCGAGAACTATCTGAAGGCGGTGGCGGAGCTTCCGGACAACGGTCCGTTGCTCGAACGCATCGCCGGCACATACCTCGCCGACAACAAGCCCGACGAGGCGCTCTCTTACGCGAAGCAGGCCGCGGAGAAGGACCCGTCCGACGCGGTCGCGTGGCGGATGGTGGCCGAGATCGAGCTGCAGAAGGGCAACCTCGAGGCAGGCCAGGCGGCGCTCGACAAGGTTCCGCCGGAGAAGATCACCGATCCGCAGGCGTACTTGAACATCGGCATCCTGCTGATGAACAAGAAGAAGCCGGCGGAGGCGGTGACCGCCCTGGACAAGGCCATCGCGATCAAGCCGGACGCGCCGGACGCCTACTACTACCGCGGGCTCTGTCACATGCAGATGAAGAAGAACGGGGAAGCGAAGGCGGACCTGCGCAAGGCGCTCGAGCTCGCGCCGGACGGGCCCGATGCCAAGGACATCAAGGACCTGCTGAAGACGCTCTCCTGAGGCTTGGCGGGCGGCGGATAATGGTCCCGCGCCGCCCCCCATGAGAGACCGTCCGGCGGCGCGCGCCAGCTATGCAGAGGCGCTGTCGCTCGTGGAATTCCTCGTCGCAGCGCGGGGAACCGGAGCGATCGCGTGCCTGCTCGCTCGGCTCGCCGGAGAAGGCGGGACGTTCGCCGAGGGGCTCGAGGCCGAAACAGGTCTGTCGGAGGCGGAGCTCTTTGCGGGCTGGAGAGCCTGGGCGGGACTCTCGCCGTAACCTACTTCGCGGTTTCGTTCAGGTAGGTGACCCACACCGGGTCGGTGGCGATGGGCAGGTACGCGGGTTCTGCGCGCAGGACGGAGCGGTCGAGCGCAGCCTCGGGACCGAGCGAGCGCAGGGCCGCGACGGCGGCGCCCGCGTTTCCGGCGCGGGCATAGATGCGGGCCTCGAGCTCCGTCTTGCGCCACTGCTCGCCCACGAGGGCGCGGGCGGCCCGGATCGTCTCGACCGCAGCCGCAGCGTCGCCGAGGTTGGTCTCGACGACGGCGAGGGTCGCGAGCGTCTCGGGGTCGGGGCCGGCATCCCTCAGGTACCGCTGGAGCAGGGATCGCGCGTCGGCGTTGCGCCCTTCGGCCAGAGCCATCGCCGCGAGCTCGCGCGCCGCCCCGGGGGCGGGAGGAGTCGCGGCGAGCGCGCGTTCGAAGTCGCCGGTGGCTTCGAGCGGCGCTCCGCGGCTGCGCGCGGACAGGCCCATCTGGTAGTGAACCGGTCCCGCGGGAGCTCCGGAGGCGAGCGCCTTCGACCACTCGGCGCGGGCCTCCTCGGTCCGGCCCTCGGTCTGCGCGGCCAGCGCGAGTTTTTCGAACTGGCGCCAGGGCTGCGGTGGCAGGTTCTCGGCCAGCGCGTACGGCTCGGAGAGGGCCCGCTGGACGGCCAGCGCGCCATCCACCAGGAAGAGCAGAGCGGGCGCCGCCGCGATCCACAGCACCCGGCGGCGCTCGGGCGGCAGGCGCCGCGCGAAAACGAGCACGATGAGCACGATTGCGGAAAAACCCGCGAGCCGGGGTACCGCCCGGGCGCGCGCTTCGCGGGCCGCGTCGTGGCGCCGGACGGGCTCGGGGCCGAGGATCCGGTCGACCTCGCCCGCGAGAGAGAGGCCGGGATCCACGAGCACGATGTCTTCGATGGAGGGGCCTTTTCTTCCGTGCTCCACGGTCCAGCGGGTCTTCAGGACCGATGCGCCGTAGCGCAGCCCGAGATAGACGAAGACGGGGCCCTGGCCGGAATCGGCGGCCGCCGCCCAGGAGATTTCGCTCGACGTCCCGGCCGGAGTCGCCAGGGCCTGCGCGAAGTGATCGCGCACGACGGCGCGCAGCAATTCCTTCTGGCGCTCGGTCAGGCCCGCCCAGACGTCCGCGCCGATCAACCGCTGGAGGATGCCGTCGGCGTCCACGGACTCGAGAAAGATCTTCGGCGGGCCGTGGAGCGCCGCGAGGGCGGCCCGCCGGGCGAAATCCGCGGCCTCCTCCGCGCCGGGTCCCGACGGCGGCTCCTCGGCCCGGGCCGCCGCGGCGGCCAAGTGCGCCGCCAACGCCACGGCGGCGGCGCCGAAGAAGAATCGGGCGCTGGCCGTTCGAGCGATCAATGCCCCGTCGCCGTCGCCGTCTCCGTCGAGGCGGGTTTCGCGTGGGCCTTGAGCGTCATCGGGACGCTGCCGATGCGCAGCTCGTCCCCGTCGCGCAGGGCAACCGGCGCGGAGAGGCGGATGCCGTTGACGAAAGTTCCGTTCTTCGAACCGAGGTCTTCGAGCGTCGCGAGGCCCGCAGCGACCAGCAGACGCGCGTGGCGCCGCGAGACGCTCTGCGCGTCGATCCAGACGAGCGAGTCCGCGCCGCGCCCGAGGATGTTCTCGCCGTCGGCGAGGGCGACCTCGCGGTTTCCCCAGAGGAGGCGAAAAATCTGGTCGCCGCCCGAGTCCGGGTGCCCATCGCGGCGGAGCGTGACGGCCTCGCCGCAGAACGCGTAGCCGTACCCGTAGACGGTGCGGATGAACTCCGGGGCTCTCGCCCCGTCTCCGATCGCCTGGCGCACCTCGGCGATGAGTGTCGGAAGGTTGACGTCGGAAACGACCGTGTCCGGCCAGAGCCGGCGGTGGAGCTCGGCCTTGGGGACCGCGCGCGGGCGCGCTTCGAGAAGCACCTGGAGCAGCTTGAACGCCTTGGGCGAGATCGAGACGGGCCGGCCCTCGCGGGTGAGCGCCCGGCTCTCGGTGTCGAGCAGGAGGCTGCCGAATCGAAAGTTCATGGGGCCAAGGAAAACACTATAACCCTGCGGGGGGTTCCCTTCCGGGACGAGTGGCCCCGATTCGAGGACGAGACGCCCTGTGGCAGCCCCGCTCACTCTGCCGCTGCCCCCGGGGGCATAGGCTACGCCGCGATCGGCTCGAGCCGCGTGACCCGGGGCGACAGCGATTCGGCGCCGCGCTCGGTGCAGACGATGTCGTCCTCGATGCGGACGCCGAAACGTCCCGGCAGGTAGATGCCGGGTTCCGAGGTGAACGTCATTCCGGGCTCGAGGACCGTGCGGTCGTGCCCCACCATGTACGGCGGCTCGTGGACGTCGATCCCGAGGCCGTGGCCGAGCCGGTGGGTGAAGTATTCGCCGTAGCCGGCCTTCTCGATGACGCGGCGCGCGGCGGCGTCCACCTCGAAGCACGGCACGCCCGGCGCCGCCTTGTCGATGGCGGCCGACTGGGCGTCGAGGACGATCGACCAGACCTTGCGGTATTCGTCCGTCGGGGTTCCGTAGTAGGTCGAGCGCGTGATGTCGTAGAAGTACCCGTCGGGCTTGTCCCAGGCGTCGATCAGCACGGCCTGATCGCGCGAGAGCGGGCTCGAACCCGAAGCCCCGTGAGGGTAGGCGGACGACGGGCCGAACTGGACCATGTTCTCCCCGCCGACCAGGGCCGAGATTTCCGACTCGGTGCAGCCGGGCTTCAGGGCCCCGAACGCCTTCCGGAAGCGGGGCAGGGCCACCGCGATGGCCTGACGGATCATCTCGAGCTCGTCGGCCGACTTGACCATGCGGAGCGCCCCGAAGGTCGCCGCCGCGGACACCGGTTTCCAGCCCGGCCGTGACGTGAGCAAGCGCTCGACGTCGTCGTAGGCGGTGGACGGCTCGACGGCCAGGGTGCCGGCGGCCGCCGGGAACAGGGCCGCGGCCTTTGCAAACGGGTCCTCGGTCTCTTCCCAGGTCACGACCTCCCTGACGGCGGACATCAGGCGCAGGCGGGCCGCCTCGAAGGCCGGGCAGATCATGACGGGGTCTTTGTCCTGGAAGAGAAGCAGGGCCGTCAAACGTTCACTGCGGTGGAAATCGACGCCCGTGAGGTAAAACAGGTTGGAGGATGGTGTCGCGTAAAGCGCATCGGCCCGCAGCGAGGCGAGCTTCGACCGCGCGGTTTCGAGGCGTCGGAGGTAGATTTCAGGCTTGGTCGGCATGGTGCGGATGCTAGCAGAATCGTCATGGGGCCGCCGTCGGCGGCTTGCGGTCGCCGTCGTCGCGGCGGCGGCCTGGCTGTCTGGCTCGGGTTGCCGGCGCGGCGCCGATCTCGTGTCGCCGGGCGCGCCCGTCATCCTCATCTCGATCGACACGCTGCGGGCCGACCACCTCCCGGCGTACGGGTACACGGGAGTCCAGACGCCGAACCTCGACGCCCTTCGCGCGGACGCCGTCCTCTTCGAGAACGCCTACTCGCAGGTTCCGCTGACGCTGCCCTCGCACACGGCGATCTTCACGGGCCTCTATCCGCCGCAGAACGGGGTCCGCGACAACCTCGGGTACGCCCTCGGCCCGGGGCCCGCGACCATCGCGGCGTTCTTGAAAGCCAACGGCTACGCGACGGGCGGTGCGGTGTCCTCGATCGTCCTGTCCCATGCCACGGGCGTGTCGCGCGGCTTTGACTTCTACGAGGACAACATCGAGCCGACGAAGATGAGCCAGTCGATCTCGCGCGTCCAGCGCGGCGGCAACGACACGCAGGCCATCCTTGCCGAGTGGGTTTCGGGCCAGTCGGGCAAGCCGTTCTTCGCGTTCCTGCACCTCTTCGAGCCGCACTCGCCCTATGAGCCGCCCGAGCCCTACCTGTCCCGTTACAAGCTCGCGTACGACGGCGAGATCGCCCGCGCCGACGAGATCGTCGGCAACTTCGTCCGATTTCTCAAGGAGCGGGACATCTATGACCGGGCCCTCATCGTCTTCCTCTCGGACCACGGCGAAGGCTTGAACGACCACGGCGAGGACGAGCACGGCGTCCTCATCTACCGCGAGGCCATCCACGTCCCGCTGATGATCAAGTTTCCGAAGGCGCTGCGCCGCGGCGAAACGGTGAAGACGCCGGCCGCGCTCGTGGACGTCTTCCCGACCATTGCCGACGCCCTCGGGTTCCCCGCGCCCTCGGGCCTCGCGGGCGCGTCCCTCGTCGCCGGGCTGCGGCCAGGGGCCTCTCCCGCCCCGGCGCGGCGCATTTACAGCGAGACGCTCTACCCGCGGTTGCACCTCGGCTGGAGCGATCTGGCTTCGCTCGTGGACGATCACGACCACTACATCGAGTCGCCGCACGCCGAGCTCTACGACATCGTGGCCGACCCGCGCGAAAAGAACGACCTCTCTTCCGGTCTTCCGCCGGCATTCCGTTCGATGCGGGCCGAGCTCGACCGGATGCCGCGCCCCCTCCAGCCGCCGGGAAGCTCGGATCCGGAGCAGATGAAGAAGCTCGCCGCGCTCGGCTACATCAGCGCCTCGACGGCCGAGCTCGGCAAGAAGGATCTTCCCGCGCCGCGCGACCGGATCGGGGCCGTCGCGCAGCTGAAGGAGGGCTTTGGCGCGATGCACGGCGGGCGGTACGCCGAGGCCGTGGAGGTGTTCCGCAAGCTCCTGAAGTCGGAGCCCGGAATGACGGACGTCTGGCAGATGTACGGCGAGTCGTGCATGAAGCTCGGCCGGGAGGAGGAGGCGCTCGCCGCGCTGACCGAGGCGGCGCGCCTCTCGCCGTCGAACCCGCAAGTCCTCATGGCGCTCTCGGACTACTACCTCGAGATGGGCAACTACGAGGAGGCGAGAAGGCACGCGGAGGCGGCCGGCCACTCTGGCACGACCTCGCCCCACGAGAACCTCGCCCGCATCGCGCTCGTCGAGGGCAATCTCGACGCGGCGGAGCGCGAGGCGCGCGCGGCGCTCGAGAAGTACCCGATGCGGCGCGTCCCGCACCTGATCCTCGCCCGGGTCCGCCACGACCGCCATGACTACGCGGGCGCGCTCGGCGAGATCGAGCTCGCGGCCCGGCCCCGCGCCGGCGAGAACCTGCCGCTCCAGAACCTGAGTTTCCTCAAGGGGGACAGCCTCGCGCGCATGGGCCGCGAAGCGGAAGCGGAGCAGGCCTTTCTACAGGAGATCCGGGACTTCCCGTCCAACGCGGCCCCGCGCGCCGGCCTCGCCATGCTGTACGCGAGCCAGGGACGCGAGGCCGAGGCCCGCAAGGCGCTCTCCGATCTCGTCCGCGAGGTCAATTCGCCCGCCGCCTACTTCGCGGCGATCAAGACCTATGAAGTTCTCGGAGACCCGCGGGCCGCCGCGGAGCTTCGCGCCGGGCAGCGCAAGGCCTTCCCGGGAGCGAAGGAGCACAAGGAGACGGGGTAGCGCGTCACCGCCTCAGGTTGCGCCCCGTCATCTCGGCGGGCTGGTCGAGTCGTTGAACCCCGAGCAGAGTCGGCGCCACGTCCGAGAGGGCGCCGCCGTCGGCGAGCGAGGCCCGGTCGCCGCAGAGGATCAGGGGCACGGGATTGCTGGTGTGGGCGGTGTGGGGCTCGCCGGTCACGGGGTCGATCATCTGCTCGGCGTTGCCGTGGTCGGCCGTCATCACGAGGAGCACGCCGGCGTCCTTGCAGGCCGCCTCGAGGATCCCGAAGCACCGGTCGAGGATCTCGACCGCCGTGATCGTCTCGGCGAGCTTGCCCGTGTGGCCGACCATGTCGGCGTTGGCGAAATTGACGACGTGCGCGCCGAAGCGGCCGTCGCGCAGCGCGCGGATGGCTTCCTCGGTGATCTGCGCGGCGCTCATCTCGGGATGGAGGTCGTAGGTCGCCCCCTTCCATGACGGGACGAGGATGCGCTCCTCGCCCGGATAGGGCTCTTCCACGCCGCCGTTGAAGAAGTACGTGACGTGGGCGTACTTCTCGGTCTCGGCCAGGCGCAGGTTCGCGACGCCCTCCCGGGCCCAGACGTCGGCGAGGATGTGCGTCAGCGGCCGCGCCGCGAAGGCGACGGGCAGGCCGAAGTCCTCCTTGTACGCGGTGAAGCACAGCAAGTGCAGCCGCGGCGGCTTCGGGCGGGGAAAGTCGGCGAAGGCGTCCTCGGTGAGCGCGCGCGTGATCTGGCGCGCGCGATCGGCGCGGAAGTTGAAGAAAATAACAGTGTCGCCGTCGCGGATCGGGCCGACCGGCTCGTCCCCCTCGAGGATCACCGTCGGCTGGATGAACTCGTCGGATTCGCCGCGGGCATAAGCGGCCTCCACGGCCTCGGCCGCGCTCGGGGCGTAGAGTCCCGACGAGAAGACGAGCGCCTGGTAGGCGCGCGCCACGCGGTCCCAGCGCTTGTCGCGGTCCATGGCGTAGTAGCGCCCGGAGACCGTCGCGATCTTGCCTCCGGACTTCGCGAGCGCCGCCTCGAGTCGCGCCACGTAGCCGAGCGCCGACTTCGGAGGCGTGTCCCGCCCGTCCGCGAAGACATGGACACGGACGCGGGGCACGCCGGCGCGTGCGGCGAACTCGAGGAGACCCTCGAGATGCCGTTGGTAAGAGTGGACGCCTCCGTCGGAGACGAGGCCCATCAGGTGGAGTGTCGTGCCGCGCTTGCGGGCCTGCTGCATGGCGGCGACCAGCGCCGGGTTGGTGAAGAAGGACCCGTCGCGCAGCGCAAGGTCGATGCGCAGGAGGTCCTGGGGCACCATGCGCCCGGCCCCGAGCGTCAGGTGCCCGACTTCCGAGTTGCCCATGACCCCGGCCGGCAGGCCCACCGCCTCGCCCGAGGCCTCGAGGAGCGTCCAAGGGTACTCGGCGAGCCAGCGGTCGTAGATGGGCGTGCGCGCGCGGGAGATGGCGTTGCCCTCCGAGGGCGGGGCATGGCCCCAGCCGTCGCAGACCAGGAGCAGGACGGGCGGCGTCTTCAAGCGCGCGGCGCCGGGCGGGTCGTGTCGGAGCGCAGGCTCCGCGCGCGGGCCGGCCGGGGCAGGCGACGCTCGAGGTCCGACACGACGTGCATGTAGGTGATGTAGGCGTCGTAGGGCGAGTCGAACGGCGAGAAGTACGCGTGCACGCGGTCGTCGCCGGCGGACTTGGTCGCCATGTAATAGAAGTGGTCGGACGTCGAGAGCCTGCGGAAGTCCTCGGCGAGCGCGTCGGAGCCGCTCGCCCGGACCCGGCGCTCGAGGGCGAAGAGCTTGCCGAGCGCGTCGCGCTGCAGGTCGTTGCCCTGCCAGGCCGAGACGTCGCGCGCCTCGTCGGCCCACGACATCAGGCTCGGGGACGAAAGCGTATCGCCGGCGGGAAGCCGGTCGATTGCCGCGCTCGGAGTCAGAAATGCCGCGCCGCGGCGCGAGAGCCGCCGGTCCACCCACTTCTCGAAGAACTCGAAGATGCCCGTCTCCGGGCGCTGGTGCTCCCCGAAGGTCTCGAAATCCATGAAGAGCGACACGACGTCGCCTTTGACGCTCGAGACCCAGCGGTCGTACTTCTCGGGGGTGAGGGGCCACTCGGGCCAGGACCGGTCGGAGAACCGGAACGCGATGTCGTCCGACAGGCGGTAGTGCCGGACGAGCAGCGGCAGTCCCCCGGGGGTCGCCGCGCGGTACACGCGGGCCGGCGGCCGCTGGCCGAGCAGGCCCTCGACGCCGTCGGCGAGCACGCCCGCAAAGCCGAGCTCCTCGACCGAGGCCGCGAGGGCGTCGGAGTAGATCAGTTCGGTGTTCCGGAAGACGCGGGGCTCGACGTCGAACGCTGCGGACAGCCGTGCCCGGTGGAGAGCGACCTGCGCCGCGAACTCCTCGCGCGAGGCGAGCCACGCGAGCGAGTGGTGCGAGGTCTCGGCCAGAAACTCGACGCGGCCCGAGGCGGCGAGACGCCGGAAGGCCTCGAGGGCCGGGGGCGCCCACGCGGCGAGCTGCTCGAGGACCGTGCCCGAAAGCGAGAAGGCCGCCGCGAAGCGGGGGTGCCGGGCGATCAGCCGCTCGAGCATCGCCGTGGCCGGCAGGTAGCACCGCTCGGCCACTTCGAGCAGGACCTCGCGGTTGCGGGCGTCGTCGAAGTACCGGTGCTCGCGCCCGACGTCGAAGTAGTTGTAGCGCCGCAGCCGGTAGGGCTGGTGCACCTGGAAGTAGAGGCAGATCGGGATCATCGGAGTCTTGGTGCCCGCTCTCATTCTGACACCAATTCCCGGTAGACGGCGAGGCACTGCGCGGCCGACTCGCGCCAGGAAAGCCGGCGCACCTCGGCGCGACCCCGGGACGCGAGCGTTTCCTGCAGGGGCGGGAACGTGAGGACGGCGAGGATCTTGGACGCGAGGTCCTCGACGTCCCCGAACTCGACGCGCAAAACGTTTCGAACGACCTCGGACACGCCGGCCGACTTCGAGACGATCACCGGCGTGCCGTGCTGGAGGGCCTCGAGCGCCGTCAGACCGAAGGGCTCGGACACCGAAGGCATGACGTAAACGTCCGCCCGCGCGTAGAGCCGGTCGAGCTCGGCCGGCGGCAGGAACCCGGTGAAGAGAAACCGCTCCTTCAGGTCGAGGGCCGCGACCTGTTCCATCATCGTGGCCATGCGGTCTCCCGATCCAGCGACCACGAACTTCACGTCCGGCCGCTCGGCGGCGACGCGCGCGGCGGCCTCGACGAAATACCCGGGGCCCTTCTGCCAGGTGATGCGGCCCGCGAAGAGGACGAGCGGATCGCCCTCCTCGACCGTCCAGCGGCCCACCGTCTCCCGGGCGTCGATGGCGTTGTGCACGACGCGCAGCCGCCCGGGGGGCACGCCGTACTCCCGGGCGACGAGCTCGGCGGTATAGCCGGAGACCGTGATCACGCGGTCCGCCTCCGCGAGGCCGAGCCGCTCGATGGCGGTGACGAAGCCGTTGTCCCCGTTGCCGGCGCGGTCGAACTCGGTCGCGTGAACGTGGAGGACGAGGGGTTTCCCGGTCGCCTTGCGGGCCTCGAGCCCTGCGAGAAACGTCAACCAGTCGTGGGCATGGATCACGTCGAAGCGCTCGCGGGCGGCGATGCGCGCCGCCGCGCCCGCGTAGCGCAGGACCTCGCGCGGCAGGTCGGGGCCGTAGTTGCCGGCGAAGTTCGTCCCGAGCCGCTCGGCTTCGCGGCGCTCGTCTTCGTAGAGGAACTCCGTGATGTAGGGGCGCAGGGGGCTCGGAATCCGTCGGACCCGCAGGCGCCGGCCGCGCGGCCGCGGGCGCGCGGAACCGCCGTCGTCGGCCGGCGAGAGCATCTTCAAGTTCGGCAGCGCCGAGGGCGCCGACCGGCGGGGCAGCACGAGGGCGACCTCGGCGTCGAGCTCCACGAGCCCGCGCACGAGGCCCTCGCAGGCCACGCCGAGCCCGCCGCTGACGTAGGGAGGAAACTCCCAGCCGAACATGAGGGCGCGCATGGCGACGAATTCCGAATTTCGAAATTCGGGGTTATCCATCCTCCCCGAGCAGGTGCGTGTAAACGACCCGCGCCACTTCCGCCACGCTCCAGGCCTGGGCGAAACAGCCGCGCGGCGTGTGGGGCGGGTCTCCGTCGAAGGCTTCCGAGATCGAGCCGAGGCCGGCCTCGCGAATGTGGGCGCGCAGCGGGGCGAGCAGCGCCCGCATGGTGCGGCGCGACTCCTCGTTGTGGCCGAAGACACGGAAATGCGCGTCGGCGAAGGGGCCCATGAGCCACGGCCAGACGGTCCCCTGGTGTGTGGCCGACCGGCGCGCGGTCTCGCTGCCGGTCCACTGTCCCCGGTAGCGCGGGTCCGCCGGTTCGAGCGTCCGCAGGCCGAAGGGCGTCAGCAGCTCGCGGCGCACCGTCCAGTAGACCGACCGCGCGCGGTGCGGCGGCAGCAGGTCTTCCGTCAAAGCGGCGGCCAGGATCTGGTTCGGCCGCAGGCTCGCGTCCGGCCCGCCGTCGCCGACGACGTCGTACAGGTAACCCTTCGCCGCGTACCAGAAGGTCTCGTTGAAGCGGCGCGCGACGTGCCAGGCCTCCGACTCGAGCTCGCGCGCGCGGCCGGCCTCCTCGGAAAGCCGCTCGAGCCGCGCCGCGCATTTCAGGGCGGCATGCCAGAGCGCGTTCACCTCGACCGCCCGGCCCGACCTCGGCGTCACGGGTTTCTCGTCGATGACCGCGTCCATCCAGGTGAGGGCGCGCCCGGGAGCGTCTCCGACGAGCAGGCCGTCGGGGCCGACGCCGATGCCCAAGCGCGTGCCGCGGCGGTACGCCTCGACGATCGAGCGCACTGCGCCGAGCAGCGGCGAGGGAGCCAGCGGGTTCTTCCGGGCGCGGCCGAACCAGTCGACGGCCAGGATGAACCACAGAGAGGCGTCGATGGAGTCGTACTCCGGGTCGCCCTCCTCGCGCGAGAAGTGGCTCGGGACGAGGCCGTCCCGGCGGGCCGCGGCAAAGGTGTTGAGGACACGGGCGACCGCGCCCGACCGTCCGGTGGCCTGGGCGAGGCCGGGCGCGGCGATCATGGCCTGGCGCCCCCAGTCCGCGAGCCACGGGTATCCGGCGAGGATCGTCGCGCGCCGCGGGGCCGCCTCGACGAGGAACGCCTCGGCGCGCCTGGCGAGCTCGTCGAAGATGGTGTCCTGGGTGGGCCCGAACGTCTGTCGCCGCAGGCGTTCCTCGTCGAGAAAGCGATCGGGGTCGGCCGCCACCTCGTCGAGCGAAAAGATGGCGAAGGCCCGAGCGTCCGGCCGCAGCGTCCATTCCCACTCGAGCGGGCTCCAGAGGTCCTCTTCGGCGTCGTAGCCGCGCTCGGTCTCTTCGGCGTAGGAGAAACTGCGGTACCAGACGGGGTCCGTCCGGGTGGAGGCGAAGACGCCGCGCAGGTAGAGGCGCGGCAGGTAAGGCAGCGGGCGCACCGAGGAGACCTCGCCGCGCGCTTCGGTCGTTGAGTCCCAGTCGGCGGTTTCCATCTGCAGGCGGTGCGAGCTCCGCAGGGCGAGCAGCGGGCGGACCTTGAGGGTGATCTCGGTTGCGCCCCGGTTGACGTAGCGCACGATCGTGAAGGAGCGGTCGCGGACGAGGCACAGCGACCGCTCGAGGGCAAACGCGCGCGTCCGGTGGAGCCAGGTCGGAAAGGGCTCGAGCCGGAACCGGGAGAGATTCGAGGCGCCGTTCGGATGCACGGCCTCGCGGTAGGCCTGCGTCGAGATCCCCTCGGTGACGCCGCCCGCCGTCACGAACTCGTCGCACCCGGACACCATCATCCAGCGCCGCCGCGGCGGCGGAATGGCGGGCACGTACCAGCCGTGGTAGCGGCGGGTGCGCGTGCCCGCGACCGTGCCGCACGCGAAGCCGCCGAGGCCGTCCGTTTCGAGCCACTCGAGGCCGAGGGCGCGGCCCGAGAGCTCCTCGGCGGACCAGTCGAGCGGCTTTCGCGCGGCGCGGGTAGGGTGCGTGGGCTTGCGGTCGGACAAAAGAATGCGAAACCTCTCGGACCGATTCTCTATCAAATGGACGGCCGGAACGAGTCCTCGAAGTGTTTACCCGGCCTTCCGCCGCTTTGCCGGGCGGGCCCGGGCCGCGTAATAAGATCGAGCTCGATCAGCAGGAGGTCCCTTGAGCGCGGTGAAGAAAACTCTCGACGAACTCTGCGTGGATACGGTGCGCACGCTGTCCATCGACGCGGTCCAGAAGGCCAACTCCGGGCATCCGGGCCTGCCTCTCGGGGCCGCCCCGATGGCCTACGTGCTCTGGCAGCGCCACCTGCGGCACAACCCGCGCAATCCGCACTGGGCCGACCGCGACCGGTTCGTGCTCTCGGCCGGCCATGGCTGCATGCTCCTGTACAGCCTGCTCCACCTGACCGGCTACGACCTCTCGCTCGACGATCTCAAGGCCTTTCGCCAGTGGGGCAGCAAGACGCCGGGGCATCCGGAGACGCACCTGACCCCGGGCGTCGAGGCGACGACCGGCCCGCTCGGGCAGGGCACTGCCAACGCGGTCGGCATGGCGATCGCCGAGCGGTTCCTGGCCGCCCGGTACAACAGGCCGGGGCACGAGATCGTCAACCACCGCACGTTCGCGCTCGTCGGCGACGGAGACCTCATGGAGGGGATCTCGTCGGAAGCGGGCTCGCTGGCCGGCCACCTGAAGCTCGGTAAGCTCACCTATCTTTACGACGACAACCACGTCACGCTCGACGGGCCGACCTCGCATTCCTTCACCGAAGACGTCCTGCGCCGCTACGAGGCATACGGCTGGCAGGTCCTGCGCGTCGAGAACGGAAACACCGACCTCGACGCGATCGACGCCGCGATCCGGACCGCCGTTTCGCAGGACGAAAAGCCCACGATCATCGCGGTGCGGACGACGATCGGGTACGGCTCGCCGCACAAGGCCGGCAGCTCGTCGGCGCACGGCAGCCCGCTCGGCGTCGAGGAAGTCGCCCTGACGAAGAAGGCGCTCGGCTGGGAGTGGACCGAGGCGTTCTACGAGCCGCCCGAGGCCCTGAAGCACTTCCGCGCGGCCGTCGAGCGCGGCACGAAGGTCGAGCAGGACTGGGACCGGCGCTTTGCGGCGTGGGCCGCGGCCAATCCGGAGCTCGCCGGAGAGTGGCGGACGGCCCGCGAGGGCGCGCTGCCGGCGGGCTGGGACGCGGCGCTCCCGACGTGGAAGACGGGCGACTCGCTCGCGACACGTGTGGCCGGCGGCAAGGCGTTGAACGCCATCGCCCCGAAGGTGCCCTGGCTCGTCGGCGGCGACGCCGACCTTTCGGAGTCCACGAAGACCCGGCTCGAGGCGGCCGGAGACTTCGACGGCCGGACGGGGGAGGGCAACAACCTCCACTACGGCGTGCGCGAGCACGCGATGGCCGCCATCGCCAACGGCATGGCGTACCACGGAGGCGTGCGCCCCTTCGTCGCGACCTTCTTCTGCTTCTCCGACTACATGCGCCCGTCGATCCGCCTCGCGGCGCTCAACAAGCTCTCGACCATCTTCGTCTGGACGCACGACTCGATCGGCCTCGGCGAAGACGGGCCGACCCACCAGGCGGTCGAGCACATGATGTCGCTGCGGGTGATTCCGGACTTCGCCGTCATCCGGCCGGGCGACGCCACCGAGACCGCCGAGGCGTGGCGGTCCATCCTCGAGCACCAGGACGGCGCGACCGGGCTCGTGTTGTGCCGCCAGAACATCCCCGTGCTCGACCGCGCGACGGCGCGGGGCGACGCGACGCGCGGCGGCTACGTGCTCGCGGAAGCGTCGGGCGGGAAGCCGAAGCTGATCCTGCTCGCGACGGGCTCGGAGCTCCACGTGGCGGTCGCGGCCCGGCAGAAGCTCGAGGCCGAGGGCGTCCCGACGCGGGTCGTCTCGATGCCGTGCTGGGAGTTCTTCGACCGCCAGCCCCGCGCCTACCGCGACGACGTGCTGCCGGCTTCCGTCGGCGCGCGCGTCTCGATCGAGGCGGGCGTGACGCTCGGATGGCAGAAGTACGTCGGCGACGGCGGAGGCTCGATCGGGGTCGACCGCTTCGGCGCCTCGGCGCCGGGCGACGTCTTGATGCGGGAGTACGGCATCACGGCGGACCACGTCGCCGCGCTCGCGCACGGGTTGCTGAAAAAGACGGCAGGGGCATGAGCGCTATGAGCGCGGACCCGCTCGGGTCTGCCCGATGAGCGCGGTGACCGGGAGCGCGGCCCGTCGCGAGGACGAGATCCGCCCGCCGGCCACGCTCGTCATCTTCGGCGCGTCGGGCGATCTCGCGCGGCGGCTGCTCGCGCCGGCGATCGCCCACCTGAACCGGGACGGCGCGATCTCGCCAGACTTCGCGATCGTCGGCGTCGGCCGTTCGGCCTACACGGACGAGGCGTTTCGCGCGCACCTCGAAGGCGGGGCGCGGGAGTTCACGCCGCCCACGCAGGGGCGGCCCGGCGACCTGCCGGTCCGGCTGCAGTACATCGCGGGCGACTTCGGCGACCCCGAGCTCTTTCGGAAGCTGCGCGCCGCGCTCGAATCGATCGAGAGCGCGCGGGGCGGCGCCCGAAACCGGATCTTCTACTTCGCGACGCCCCCGGACGCGGACGAGACGATCGTCGCGGCGCTCGGGCGCGAAGGCCTCGCCGAGGTCGAGAACGGCTGGGTCCGGGCGGTCGTGGAAAAACCCTTCGGCCACGACCTCGCTTCCGGCCGCCAGCTGAATCACGTGCTGCTCTCGGTCTTCCCCGAGAAGCAGATCTACCGGATCGACCACTACCTCGGCAAGGAGACGGTCCAGAACATCTTCGTGCTGCGCTTTGGCAACGGCATCTTCGAGCCGCTCTGGAATCACCGCTACGTCGACCACGTGCAGATCTCCGTGGCCGAGGCGGTGGGTGTGGGCCACCGCGCCGGCTTCTACGAAGGCGCCGGCGTCCTGCGCGACATGTTCCAGAACCACCTCCTGCAGCTGCTGACGCTGACCGCGATGGAGCCTCCGGCGGCCTACGAGGCCGACGCCATCCGCGCCGAGAAGGTGAAGGTGCTCCGGTCGATCCGGCCGTTCCCGGAGGGGGCCATCGGCGACTGGGCGGTGCGTGGGCAGTACGGTCCGGGCGTCGTGGACGGCAGGAAGGTGCCGGGCTACCGCGAGGAGCCGAAGGTCGGCCCGGAGTCGGCGACGCCGACCTATGCGGCCGTGAAGTTCGCGATCGACAACTGGCGCTGGGCCGGTGTGCCGTTCTACCTGAGGAGCGGAAAGCGCCTGGGCAAGCGCGTCACCGAGATCGCGATCGAGTTCAAGGGCGCGCCGCACCGCTTCTTCGGCAAGGCTGCCGGGGAGCTCGAGCCGAACGTGCTGCGCCTCCACATCCAGCCCGACGAGGGTGTGTCGCTGAAGTTCGGCGTGAAAATTCCGGGCTCGGTGCTGCAGATCCAGTCGGTCTACATGGACTTTCCGTACTCGAAGCTCGGAGCGCCGATCGCAGGAGGGTACGAGCGGCTGCTCCTCGACGTCACGCACGGAGACCAGACGCTCTTCATCCGCGGCGACGAGGCCGAGCACGCCTGGGAGGTTCTGACGCCGATCCTGAACGCGTGGGCGAACGGGCCGGCGCCCGAGTTCCCGAACTATGCCGCCGGGACCTTCGGCCCGGAGTCCGCCGACAAGTTCCTCGAGCGCGACGGGAGGCGCTGGAGAACGCTGTAGGCCGGGCGCTTGGTATCCTGCCGGGCGTGAGCGCGACGGGAGGGGCGAGCCGGGCCGGAGCGCGGCTGCGCCTCGCGATCACGGCGTCGGCCGTCCTTCTCGCCAGTCTCTGCTTCCGCGAGGGGTACCCGACGCCCATCTACGACTCGCTCGGGTACTACATCCTCAGCATCGTCCTCCGGATCCAGGGGCTGTCCGCCTGGCCGACGGACCTGCGGACGTACGGCTACCCGCTCTTCGTGGCGATCGTCACCGGGTTTCGAGATCTCCCGCCCGAAGAGGTTCGTCTTGCGACCTTCGTCGCGCAGCTCGTTGTCTTTCTCGCCGTCTGTCACTGCGTCAGCCGGAAACTCGCGGCCATCTTTCGCTCGGAGACTCTCGGCGTGTGGGCGTATGGCGTCGGAGCGCTGAACCCCGTGCTCCTCATCCACACGACGGAGCTCCTGAGCGACCTCGTCTCGGCCGTGCTCGTCCAGCTCTGCGTCGCGCTGTCGTGGAAGGTCCCGGAGGAGGATGCGGCCGGAGGCGGAGTGAACCGGCGGGTTTTCCTCTCGTTTCTGTGCGCGGGTGCCGCCGTCGCGGTCAGGCCGGCCAACGCGGTGGTCGTCGTGGCCCTCTGCGCCGTGTGGGCGTTGCGGGCGAGCCGGTGGCGCGAGCCGGGACTCTCCGGAGTCGTCGCCGCGCTCGTCGGACTGATTCCTCCGCTCGTCCCGCAGACGATCATCAACTACGGACTGTCCGGAAAGCTCAATCCGCTCCTCGTCGCGGGCCTCTACGGGCAGCAGCGGGTGTGGGGGATGGGAACGATCAAGTACGGCACGGTCCTGATCGACGGGCGATCCCCGTTTCTGACTTACCTGAACCCCTTTTACGCGGGGGACCCGGGGCCCCGGGCGTTCCTCCTGCATCATCCGCTGCGTTATCTCGCGACCCTCGGGCTCCACGCCTTTGCGATGCTCGACCCCGACCTTCCGTTCACGTACGTCACCGACCTTCGTCCCGGCTACCGCTGGCCGCTCGGCGTGCTCAACGCCGTCCTTCTGTACCTGGCGCTGGTCGGGCTGCTCCTCGGTGCGTGGAGGGCGCTCCGGCGCCGGAAGTTCGACGAGCTGGAGTTCGTCTTTCTCAGCACGCTCGTCGTCGGGAGCGCCTACCTGGTCCTCTATCTGCCCGTCGCGGTCGAGAGTCGCTTCGGGATTCCGATCCTGTCGCTGGCGACGCCGTTGATCGTGGGAGCCGGCTGGCTCTGGCGCTTCGGCGGGATCGGGCCGGCCGGGAAGACGGCGGCCGCCCTCGGCCTGCCGGTCTGGCTTACCGGATGCGTACTGCTCTCGGCGTGGATCAGCGCGACGCAGACGGACCGCTTCGTCCCGAGCCCGGGGATCCCTTCCGTGCCCGCGCTGAGGCGATAGGGGCTACGCTTCCTTGGCGGCCTCTTTGCCGGCCCTGGACTGCGCGATGATCTTGTCCTGGAGGGAGTGCGGCACCTCGGCGTAGTGCGAGAACTCGAGGTGGAAGGAGCCGCGCCCCTGCGTGATCGAGCGCAGCTGCGCGCCGTAGGTCAGCAGTTCCGACATCGGCACCTGGGCCTTGATCACCGTGTCGTCCTCGGTGGCGTCCATGCCCTGCACGTGGCCGCGGCGCGACGAGAGGTCGCCCATCAGGTCGCCGACGTACTCGTTGGGCGCGGTGATTTCGACGTTCATCACGGGCTCGAGCAGCGTCGGCCTGGCCTGCGCCATCGCCTCCTTGTAGGCGAGCGCGCCGGCCAGCTTGAATGCGAGCTCCGACGAATCGACGTCGTGGTACTGGCCGTCGTAGAGCGTCACGCGGAAATCCACCATCGGGTAGCCCGCGAGGAAGCCCCTGCGCCGGACGTCCTGGATGCCCTTCTCGACGGCCGGGATGAAGTTGCGCGGGATGGCGCCGCCGTAGATGTCGTCCACGAATTCGAAGTCCTTGCCGCGCGGCAGGGGCTCGACACGGATCCTGCAGTCGGCGAACTGCCCGTGGCCTCCCGTCTGCTTCTTGTGGCGTCCGTGCGCCTCGGCCTTCTTCGTGATCGTCTCGCGGTAGGGCACCTTGGGCGGATGGAGGATCACCTCGACGCCGTAGCGCTTCTTCAGGCGCGCCACCGCGATCTCGACGTGGAGCTGGGACGCCCCGGCGAGGTGGAACTCCTTGGTTTCCTCGTCGCGCTGGAAGTTCAGGGACGGGTCCTCTTCGATCAGCTTGTGCAGGGCCGTCGAGATCTTGTCCTCGTCGCCCTTGGTCTTCGGCTCGATGGCGTAGGCGATCGACGCCTCGGGCACTTTCAGGGCAGGCAGGACGACCGTGTTGTCCTTGGTCGTGAGCGTGTCCCCGGTGAACGTGTCTTTCAGCTTCGCCACCGCGACGATGTCGCCGGCGCGAGCCTCGGCCACGCTGACGTGCTCCTTGCCCTGGGGCAGGAAGAGGCCGGAAAAGCGCTCGTGGGCGCCCTTCGTGGTGTTCCAATAGTTGCCGTCGGACTGGAAGTGGCCCGCGAGCACTCGCAGGTACGAGATGCGGCCGGCGAACGGATCCGAGACGGTCTTGAAAACCTGGGCGACCGCGTGGTCCTTCTCGTTGCAGAAGACGACGACCGGCTTGCCGTCCTTGCCGACGCCCTCCTCCCGGCGGCCCTCGGGGGAGGGGAGCAGCGCGACGCAGGCGTCGAGGATGCGGATCGCGCCGATGCCGGTGGAGGAGGTGGCGCAGAGCACGGGGAAGACCTTGCGCTCGACGATCTCGCGCTTCAGGCCCGGAAGGATGTCCTGGGCTTCGAGGGTGCCCTGGGCGAAGAACTTCTCCATGAGGTCGTCCTCACCCTCCGCCACCGTCTCGACGAGGGCCTCGTGCTCGGCCCTGGCGCGCTCGGCCAGCTCCGCGGGGATCGGGCCGTCGACGCGCTTGCCGCCCTCGTGCACGTGGGACTCCATGCGCACGAGGTCGACCGTTCCCTTGAAGGTCTTCTCTTCTCCCACCGGGATCTGTAGCGCAACGATCCCGCGCCCGAATTTCTTGCGCAGGCTCTCGAGCGCCCGGTCGAAGGAGGCCCGTTCACGATCCATGCGGTTGACGACGAAGAGCACGGGGCGGCCGAACTCCTGGGCGAATTTCCAGGCCCGCTCGGTCTGGACCTCCACGCCCGAGACGGCGTCGAGGACGATCATGGCGGCGTCGGCGGCGTGGACGGCGGCGCGCGCTTCGGGCGAGAAGATGCCGTACCCGGGAGCGTCGAGAAAGTTCACGCGCGTGTCGCGGTGCATCACGTGGGCGCAGGCGAGGTTGATCGAGATCTTCCGGTCGATTTCCTCGGCGTCGAAGTCGGTCGGGCAGGTGCCGTCGTCGATCCGGCCCGGCCGCGTGGTCGCCCCCGCCGCGTGGAGCAGCGCGGCGACGAGGGTGGTCTTTCCGACGGTGTTGTGGCCGACGACGGCGACATTGCGCAGTTGCGGTGCGGAGAGTGGTTTCATGGGCCCGGATTATATTGAAGCCGCGGCGGCGCGGGAGGGCTCGGGTGTAGAAGAATGGGCCTGCATGACGGCCCTTTCGTGCCTGGCCATCGGGATCGCCTTCCTGGTGGCGGTCGGGCTGCTCGTGTTCGCCGGAGTCCTGCTCGGGTGGGTGATCCCGGGCCTCATCGAGCGGGCGCGGGCACGGAAAGGCGCTCCTCCCCCGAATACAGGTTGAACCCGCCCTCCCGGAGGAAGCCGACGAGGGCGATCCCGGCGTCGCGGGCCAGATCGATCGCGAGCGACGACGGGGCGGATACCGCGGCCACGATCGGCATGGAGGCCGCGAGGGCCTTCTGGACGATCTCGAAGGAGGCGCGGCCCGAGATCGCGAGGATCGTCTCCGAAAGGGGCAGGCGCCCCTGGCGGAACAGGAAGCCGATCACCTTGTCCACGGCGTTGTGGCGTCCGATGTCTTCGCGGCAGGCCAGAAGCTCACCCGAGAGCGAGAAGACGCCTGCCGCGTGCAGGCCGCCCGTCTCGGCGAAATTCGCCTGAGCCCCTCTCAGCGCGTCGGGCAGCCGGCGCAACACCGCGGCGTCGGTCCGGGCGGGGGAAAGGACCGGCGGGAAACGGCCATGGATCGACTCGATGGAACCCTTTCCGCAGAGACCGCACGACGAGGAGGTCAGCAGAAGCCGGCGCGCTCGGTCGAGCGCGGCTCCCGCAGGCTCGGTCGTCCGCACGACGACCACGTTTCCCTCTTCCTCGGGCGAGCGCACGTCGCGGCAGTGCTCGATTCGGGCGATCTGCTCGGGGCGGCTTACGATGCCCTCCGCGACGAGCCAGCCCGCGGCCAGATCGAAGTCGTCGCCCGGCGTGCGCATGGTGACGGCGAGGGGCTCGCCGCCGACGCGGATCTCGAGGGGCTCCTCGACGCTGACGCGGTCCTCGCGGCGTTCCGGCGCGCCGGAGCCGAATCGGACGATGGGCTCGCTGCGGACGGCCGGCGTGTTGTCTTGCATGAGGCGCAGGATACGCCGGTCCTGAGGGCCTTCGGGGCGCGTCCGGCCCTGCGGATCGGGCCAGATTCGCCCCCTTGCACGGAGGGCAACCTGCTAGAATTTCGCGTGCCTGGAAGCGCCTTCGGGCGGGAGTGTCTGCGGGGCGAAGTTTTCGGCCGGGAGGGTCTCATTTCGAACCCATGTCGGGCGGGGCGGCGGCGGGAGCGCGCGTGACGAAGCTCGGCCGCTACGAGGTTTTGAACGAGCTCGGCAAGGGAGCGATGGGGGTGGTCTACCTCGCCAAGGACCCCGTCATCGGCCGCCTCGTTGCCGTCAAGACCATCCGGACCTCCCAGACCGGCGACGACGACTCGGAGTCGCGCGAATTCCGCGAGCGGTTCGTCCGCGAGGCGCAGACCGCCGGCATCCTGTCCCACCCGAACATCGTCACCATCCACGACATCGGCGAGGACAGCGAGAGCCGCACGTCCTTCATCGCGATGGAGTACATCGAGGGGAAGAACCTCAAGTCGCTCCTCGGCGAAAAGAGGAAGTGGTCCTGGGATGAGGTCGCGGACCTGATCGCGCAGATCGGGGAGGCGCTCGACTACGCCCACCGCAAGGGCATCATCCACCGGGACGTCAAGCCGGCGAACATCATCCTGACGACCGACGGCAAGGTGAAGATCACCGATTTCGGAATCGCGAAGGTGGCCTCGTCCAACCTCACGACGACGGGCCAGTTCCTGGGCACCCCAAACTACATGTCGCCCGAACAGGTCTCCGGCGCGCCGGTGGACGGCCGCAGCGACATCTTCTCGCTCGGGGTGGTGCTCTACGAGATGCTGACCAACCGCAAGCCGTTTCAGGGCGACAATCTGACGGCGATCTCCTACAAGATCGTCCACGAGGACTTCACGCCGCCGGGCGATCTCTCGCCGGAAGTCCCCCAGGAGTTCAACCCGATCGTCGCGCGCGCGATGGCCAAGGATCCCTGGAACCGGTACCAGCGCGGCAAGGACATGGCGCTCGCGCTCTACCAGTTGAAGGCGCACATGGAGGAGCAGAAGGCGCTGCACGACCTCGGCACGATGGTCTCGGCCGCGGAGAACCTGCCGACGCTCAAGCTCGCGAATCTCGAACAGGTCGCCGCGCAGGGCGCGCCCCGAGACACGACCGTCATGCCGCCGCGGCAGACTCCGCCGCCGGTACAGCCGCCTCCTCCGACGCCGCCCGCGGCTTCCGCGCCGGGCGAATCCTCGGGCGGGTGGGGAGAAGAATCGGACGAGCACGAGGCCACGGCCGCGGCTCCGGCGCTGGCGGCGGCGATGGCCGCGGTTCCCCCTGCGGATCTGCCCGAGACGGGGGGGTTCCAGAACCACTTACCGCCCCTTGCGCCGCCGCCGATCGCCCCGGCCGCGCCTCGGCCCGGAGCCCCGCAGGACTGGAAGAAGCTGGCAAGGGCTGAAGTGAACCCGCGCTGGTTCTGGAGAGTCATCGCCGCAGCGGCCGGAGTTCTCGTCCTCATCGTGGTGATCTTCGCGCTGCGCGCCAGGGCCGTGTCGAAGCCGGCGGCCGAGCCGGACGTGGCGCTCGAGCAGGAGGTCAAGCAGCGGCGCGACGCGCTCGAGGATACGAAGAAGCTCTTCGCGGCGGGCAAGTACGCCGAGAGCCTCGCCAGGGCCCGCCAGGTCCTCGCGCGCAGCCCCAATAACGAAGAGGCGCGCAAGTACGCGCAGATGGCCGAGAACGGGGTCAAGGGCCAGCAGGCCGACGTCGAGCGCAAGCAGAAGGCTGCCGAGCTCGCCGCGGCCGCGAAGGCGGCCCTCGCCGACGGCAAGGACGAGGAAGCGAAGCAGAAAGCGGAGGAAGCGCTCGGCCTCGAGGCCGAAAACGCCGACGCGGCCGCGGTCCGGGACGAGGCGGACAAGAAGATCGCCGAGGCCAAGGTCGCCGCCGAGGCGGCCGCGCGCAAGAAGAGCGCGAAACTGAAAGACCAGCAGGCGAAGAAGAAGGAGGCCTCCCCGTCGCCCGTGCCGGTGGCGGCGGCAACGGCGCCTCCCGCGCCCCCCGCGGCTCCCGCGGCGCCTTCCAACGCCGCCACGATTCGTCTCGCCTTCGAGTCCTCGATTCCCGAAGGGCACGTGATGGTGGCCGTCAACGACCAGATCCTCCTGAGGAGACCGTTTTCTTTCAAGAAGGGCGAAGCCCGGACCGTCTCCGCCACCATCTCCGTGCCGCCCGGCCCGGCCGCGGTAAAGGTCTGGCTCTCGGGCCCGGACATGCCTTCCGCCTTCGCCACGACGAACGCCCGGCTCGCGACCGGCGAGTCGAAGACGCTCCAGCTCGACTATTCGGGAGGAAAGCTCTCGGTCCGGCTGCAGTAGGGCAGGCCGGCGCCCGCGCGGCCTTTGCAGAAATACGCGGAATCGCGTATAAAGCGCACTCCCTCGGGGCGTAGCGCAGCCTGGTAGCGCACTCGGTTCGGGACCGAGTGGTCGGAGGTTCAAATCCTCTCGCCCCGACCAATCCTCTAGAATCCCAGGCAGCGGTCATCTGTTGACACTCGCCGCGGGAACACGCCTCGGCCCCTACGAGATCCTGTCGCCTTTGGGCGCGGGCGGGATGGCGGAGGTGCATCGGGCGAGGGACGAGCGACTGAAACGCGACGTCGCGATCAAGGTTCTCCCGGCGATGGTGTCGGCCGTGACCGAGAAGACCCTTTCAGGACGGAGTGGTCGGGGGCGGCTCCGGCTGTGTTGCTAGTGCGTCGGTAGCGGGTGCGACTCCGGCTTCGGGCGGTCGACCGGGAGGTTCGGGAAGCGCTCCCGGAAGGACATCGCGTCGAAGCAGTTGGCGCAGACGGCCTGGGCGGTCGGGAGAACGTCCGGCAGCCGGACTGGCTCGACCTCCGTCACGGCCAGGGTGCGTCCTTCCACGCTCCGGAGGCCGGGCTTGCGGTCGCCGCGGTGCGTCTCAGGGATCGCGTGGCCACAGTAGGCGCAGGTCCGGCCCTGGTACCAGTCGTTGACCATGGACCGCACCAGACAGCCGCCGCTCGATGCCTCGATCTCGTCGACACAGGCCTGGTCGCAGCCTTCCTTTTCGGGCCAGCGGGAGCAGGACGCCAGGCGGTGCCGGCTCTCGCCAAACGCGGCCGCGGCGCCGCTCTTCCAGGAAGCCACCTCCACTTCCGCGCGGCAGCCGTTTTCCGGGCAGGTGATGACGCGCGGTCCGCGCTCGCGAATCCCGGTTCGGATCGCGATCCAGACCATCGGGAGCAGAGAAACCACGAGCAGGATGCCGAAGATCAGAAACAGGGTTTCAAACATGGCGACACCCCCTCTCTATGATTCCGTCCACGGCCGCCCATGTCGTGGTGTCTTTGCATCAGCCCTGGCCGGGCGGCCCTTGTTCGCGCAGGTAGCGTCCCGCGCCGAGGCCGGCGGCGCGCCCGGTCGCCCAGGCCCACTGGAAGTTGTGGCCGCCGATGGGCCCGAAGGCGTCGAGAATCTCGCCGCACAGAAAGAGGCCGGGGAGCATGCGGCTTTCGAGCGTTGCCGGGTCCACCTCGTCGAGGCTGACGCCGCCTCCGGTGACCTCCGCCTTCGCGTAGCCTTCGTGGCCGTTCCAGGGAAGCTCCCCGCAGACGAGCGCCGCGGTCAGGCGCAGGCGCTCGTCGCGCTTCAGCTGGGCAAGGCGCCGTGCGGGGTCCACGGCGGCGACGGCGCAGAGAGCCGCGGCCAGTCGCTCCGGCATCCTGCCCCGGAGGGCTCCTGCGACGGTGCGAGGCCCGTCGGGCCGGAGCGCTTCGGTCCAGGCGTTTTCGTCGAGCTCGGTCCAACGCACCGTCAGGTGCGTGCCGGCCGCGGCGCCCTCCTGCTGCGCGCGCACGGCGACGTGCGAAACGTCGAGGACCGCGGGGCCGCTGTAGCCGCGGTGGGTGAAGAGAAAGCCGCCCGCGGAGGCGGCCGATCGCTCGGGGGCCCGCGCCGTCAGCGTCACGGGCAGCGACAGGCCCGCGAGGTCCGAGAAGGCGGAGGGCGGGGCCGTGAGGGGAGTCAGCGCCGGGTACGTCGTGTGGATCGTGTGGCCGAGCCTGGCGAGGATGGAGAGCCCGAGGCCATCGCTGCCCGACTTGGGGACGGAGAGGCCGCCCGTCGCGACGACCACGGCATCGGCCTCGAGCGCCGGCGCTCCCTCGCGCTCGATCCGCCAGACGTCGCCAGCCGGTTCGAGACCCGTGACGACGGTGTCGGGCAGGAGTCCTGCGCCCCGCCGCTTGGCGAGCGCGAGGAGCGCATCGCGGACGTCGCGCGCGCGGTTCGAGGCCGGGAAGAGCTTGGCCGAGTCCTTCTCCTCGGCGAGAGGGACGCCGAGGTCCTCCTCGAAGAAGAGGATCTGTTCTCTCAGGGGCCACGACCGGAGCATCCGGGCGAGCGTCCTCGGTGCGGAATCGGTGACGAAGCGCGAGGCGTCGGCCCGGGAGGGCAGCACGTTGCAGCGGCCGCCGCCGCTCACGAGGATCTTGCGGCCGCCGTCCGGTGTCCGTTCGAGCAGCAGCGTCTCGGCGTCGGACGACGCCGCGAAGATTGCTGCCATGGAGCCGGCCGCACCCGCGCCGATGACCGCGATACGCCTGGCACGTCCCACGGGGGAGGATCATCGCCCGCGCGGGCCGATTTGCGTGGCGAAAAGGGAGAGGATATGGTCCGCGGCCCGGCCCGGGGTTTCTCGAGCCGGGCCGGCCTGCCTGGCGGCTTTCGGAATGGCGCTTGACTTACGCCCCATTTGCGCCTACAGTACGCCATCAAGGCCGATGGGCTCGTCCGGCAAGGCCTCCGGACGGCCGCGGTGGTTCCCTCGGCCTTATTTTTTTCTGCATAAATTGGATCGTGCCTATTTTTATTAGGAAAAAAATGAATCTTACAAAACGGCAGAAGGAAATTCTGGACTTCATCCGCTCCTACCGCGCCGAGCATGGGATCTCGCCCACCCAGCGCGAGATACGGGAGACTTTCAAGCTCTCCTCCTTCGGCACCGTCCAGAAGCACCTGAAGCGACTCGAGGAAAAGGGCGCGCTCGCGCGCGAATGGAACCGCAGTCGCGGGATCGTCCCGAAGGAGGAGGCGCCATCGGCGCGCGGCGTTCCACTGCTCGGTCTGGTTGCCGCCGGCCGGCCGATCGAGCCGTTCCCGCAGGAGGAATCCATCGAGGTGCCGTCCACGCTGCTCGGAAAGGGGGAGCACTACGTCCTCCGGGTGCGGGGCGAGTCCATGATCGAAGACGGAATTCTCGACGGCGACTTCGTCGTCGTCTCCCGCCGCGAAAAGGCCGAGAGCGGGCAGACCGTGGTCGCGCTCGTGCGGGGAGAAGCCACCCTGAAGCGCTACTACATGGAGGGTCACCGGATCCGCCTCCAGCCGGCCAACGCGGCCATGAAGCCTCTGACGTTCGACGCCCGGGACGTGACGATCCAGGGGGTCGTGACAGGCCTTATTCGCGACTACGCCCACGGCCTGCGCTGATCCCGGCCGGGGCTGCGCCTTTGGTAGAATCCAGCCGATTCCGGCGACGTACCCAAGTGGTTAAGGGAGAGGTCTGCAAAACCTTTATTCGGCGGTTCGAATCCGCCCGTCGCCTCCACATTCGACGCTTCGAGCCGCAAAACCGTGAACCGAAAATCGTGAACCGACGCATGAAAGCCGCGCGGGCGAGTCGATTAGGCTCGATCCACGCTGCACGATTCCCGATTCGCGCGTGTCGGCAACGCGCCGGAGTGGCGGAATTGGTAGACGCACGGGACTTAAAATCCCGAGGGCTTTCAGGCCCGTGCCGGTTCGAGTCCGGCCTCCGGCACCACTAAAGCATTCCCATGAGCGTCGTCCCGACGGAGGCGGTCTCCGCCTTCCAGCAACGGCTCGGTTACACGTTTCGCGACCTCGATCTGCTCGAGCGCGCCCTCACGCACAAGTCCTTCTCGAACGAGAACCGCGAGGTCCGGGCACCCAACAACGAGCGGCTCGAGTTTCTGGGCGATGCCGTGCTCGGCTTCGTCGTCGGGGAGCTGATCTACCGCTCCTTTCCGGCCCTCCAGGAGGGGGCGCTCTCGAAGATCAAGGCGCACCTGGTTTCGGCGGCCATGCTGGCCGCCAAGGCCCGCGCGCTCGAGATCGGCCGGTTCCTGCGCATGGGGGCGGGCGAGGCGCGCTCGGGCGGCGCCGAAAAGCCTTCGCTGCTCGCCGACGCTTTCGAGGCCGTCGTCGCCGCGATGTACCTCGACGGCGGCCTCGGCGCGACGGAGGTGTTCCTGAAGGACGTCTTCGGGCCCGAAGTCTCCGGAATCGACATCGGGGACCTTTCCTTCCACGACTACAAGACGACGCTCCAGGAGACCGCGCAGAGCCTCGGCCTGCCCCTGCCGGACTATCGCGTGATCGAGGAGTCCGGCCCGGACCACGAGAAGGCTTTCACGGTCGAGCTTTCCTGGGACGGGGAGCCGTTCTCGCGAGGCAGCGGCCCGTCCAAGCGGGAGGCCCAGCGCAAGGCCGCCAAGGAAGCGCTGAAGAAGCTGGGGCGGCTGCCGGAGTGACGGCGCGTCAGCGCCGTCATCCCGAGCCCTTCGGCTTCGCTCAGGGCAGGCTCCGCGAAGGATCCCTTTCGTCGCAGCGCTCCTGATCGGAAGGGGCGGTCCCTCGTACGCGCTTCGGGAATAGGGCTACGGCGCCTTCTCCAGCCTCTTCAGAAACGCGTCCGGTCCCTCGAATCCGACCAGGCGAAGGTCCTTGCGCTCCCGGCCCGAGGCATCGAGAAAGATGACGGTCGGAACGCCGAGGATCGCGAACTTGTCGGCGAGCGCCATCGTCTCGGCCGCGGCCGCCTTCGTCATGTCGGCCTTGTAAAGGCCCCGGCGCGCGAGCGCTTCCCGGACCCGCGGGTCGCTGAAGGTCTTCTTGTCGAGCTCGATGCAGGGGAGGCACCAGGACGCCGAAAAATCCACGATCGCCGGCCGGCCGGCCGCGGCAATCTTGCGGGCATCGTACGCGGCCCAGGTCGGGCCTTGCGCCGCCGAGCGCCCGATCGGGGCGAAGAAGGCCGCGGCGCCGAGGAAGAGAGCCGCGACGGCGACCCGCGCGCCGAGCTTCAGCGTTCCGTGGACGACGACGAGCGCGATGGCGCCGACCGCGAGGACGACGGGCAGGATCCACGCCCCCAGGACGCCCGGCAGCGCCGTCCGAACGAAATAGGCGGCCATGGCGAGGAGGATCCAGCCGAACACCTTCTTCACGCCTTCCATCCAGGCGCCAGCCCGCGGAAGCGTCGCGATGCGCCCGGAGAACGCGGCGAGGAAGAGGAAGGGCAGGCCGAGGCCGAGCGAAAGAACGAAGAAGAAGAGGAAACCGAGAAACGCGTCCTGTTTGGCCGCGACGAAGGCGAGCAGTCCGAGGACGACCGGGCCCACACAGGGCGCCGCCACGACGCCGACGAGCAGCCCCATGGCGTACGCGCCCGCGACGCCCCGCCGCGCGCCGGCCTTCTGCATGAGCGCCGTCGGCATCCGGATGTCGTAGAGACCGAACATCGACAGGGCGAGCCCGACCAGGACGGCAGCGACCACGGCGAGCACCCAGGGCGATTGCAGCGCAGCTCCAAAGAGGCGGCCCGAGAGCGCGGCGGCGACGCCGAGCGAGGAGTAGGTCGTCGCCATGCCGAGGACGTATGCGGCTGCGAGCAGGAACGTCCGGCGGCTGTGGCCGTGCGCCTGGCCCCCGAAGAAGCTCACGGTGAGAGGGATGACGGGGTACACGCAGGGCGTCAGGTTGAGGGCGAGTCCCCAGCCGAACAGCAGGAGCAGCACGCCGAACATCCCGCGCTGCTTGAGCAGGTCTCCGAAGTCCTCCGACGCGCCCGCGGCGGACGTCGCGCCCTCGAGTCGCCGCGCCTCCGACAGAGGCACGGCGCCGCCCGTGATCGACGGCGCGGCCGCGACGACGGCCGAGGGCGCCGCCTCGGCGCGGAAGGCAACGGAGGCCGGGGCGAGGCACTGGGTGTCGTTGCAGGACTGAAACTCGACCGAGCCGGCAATGGCCGGCACCGGTCCCGCAGCGCTCCACTCCACGGGGACCTCGACCGCGAACTCCTCGGCGTACACGGAGAGCGGCTTGTCGGAAAACGCGAACTTGAGCAGCTTGCCCTCGGGATATCGCGCCTCGCCGAACCGGACGCCCTCGGCCGAATCGAGTTTCACCTCGGTGGCGATGAGGTAGTCGTCGGAGGGCTTGTGACTGTTGACGTGCCAGCCGGGCTCGATCTTCGCGCGGACGACGAGCGTTCCGCGGCCCGGGGCCGCCGTGGTGAGCGTCGCCTGCACGTGGAGAAGGCTCTTCGGGTCTGGCGCGCCGGGAGCCGCGAGGCAGATTCCGGCCGCCGCGAAGAGGGCGAGCGCGAGACCAACGCGTCTCATGGCTTCGGCGCCGCCGCCTCGAGGCGGGCGATGAACCCCTGGACCTTTTCGAGATAGGGCGATTTCGGATGGTTCTTCGCAAACTTCTTGTAGGCGGCGAGGGCGTCTGCAGGCTTGTTCTGGGCCAGGGAGAGCTCGGCGATGAAGAGCTCCGCGCGCTCCTTCTGGTCGGCGTCTTTCGTCGTCGCGAGGACCTTGTCGGCCGCGCGGCGCGCGGCCTCGTAGCGGCCGAGCTGGCGATCCGTGGCGGCGAGGCCCATCAGAGCGCTCTCGCGCATCTCGGGCTTCGCGTCCGGCGCGGCAGCCGCTCGCGCGAGGCGCGAGGCGGCACCCTCGTAGTCGAAGCGGGCGTAGAGGGCGCGGCCGGTCGAGTAAGCCTCGGCGGCCGAAAGCGTCGGGACGTCCTGGCTGTCCACGGTCTTCGCGAACGTTCGATAGCCGTCGATGTCGCGGTGCGCGTGCGCGTAGAAATCTCCGGCGTTCTTGAATCCCTGCATCAGGAAGACCAGGCGGCCCTCGGGTGTCGCGATCAGCACGCTCGGCTCCTCGGTGATGGCGTATCGCTCGCCGAGCTCCTTGCCCTCGGGCGATCCGAGCGCGACTTCGACCGGCACCATTCCGACGAGAAGGGCTTCGAACTCGAAGGCGGGATGAAGCAGGCCCGTCATCCTCCGGCAGTCGCCGCACTCCTTGCTCACGAACTCGTAGTAGACGAGTTTCTTGTCGGCTTTCGCGATGGCGCGGGCTTCGGAGGCGTTGGCCGCCCACACGGCGTTGCCCGGGCTCGTGACCGGGCGATTGGCCGAAGCGGGCGGCGCTGCAGGGGTCGCCTGTTGGGCGCCGGCGGCGCCACAGAGAAGCCCGAGGACGGGCAGGGCGAGGGAAAGGCGCGCGAGAAATCGGAATGTTTGCATTCGGCCGAAAAACCCCCTCCGGACCGCGGGAATTCCCGCGGGCCCCGTGAGCTGCGTATGATGACGTCGTATGACGCGGTGGCGATGATTTCGCGAATTCGGGGCTGCGGCAAGGCCCTTGCCTGCCGCCGCCGGCTTCTCGCCGCGGCCGGGGCAGGGCTTCTTGCGGCGGCCGCCGGCGTTGCCGCCGGTCCCGGGGGGGACTGGCCGCAGTGGGGGCGCACACCCCAGCACGGAGGCGCGTCGCCGGTCGTGGCGCAGCCGCTCCAGACGATCCTGGCCGACATCGTCTACGACCCCTTCGTCGAGCAGATGAAGGCCGAGGGCGGCGGCGACCTCTTCGCGCACTATGCCGTTCCGCTTGCCGACGAGACGGGCGTCTACATGATCTTCAAATCGGGGGTTTACACCGGTTTCGGCAACTGGGACTTCCTGACCTGGAGCGTGAAGAAGCTCCAGTGGATCGACGGGCAGCTCGAGGAGGTCTGGGAGTTCGACAGCGACTGGAAGCCGGAGCCGCTCGACCTTGCCGGATGGGAGCCCGTCTTTCAGCCGGCGATATCCGGTGATGACCTGTGGGTGCCGGGTTTCTACGGCGCAGTGCACCGGGTTTCGAAGGAGACGGGCGTCGAGCGCGCCCGGTTCAATCCGTTCCCGGACCTGGACCCGTCGCGCTACGTCGCGGGCGGCCTCGCGGTGGCGCCCGACGGCAGCGTCGTCTACAACGTCGTCGGCCTCGCGGCCACGGACCCGCTCGCGCCGATCACCGGGGCGTGGCTCGCCAGGGTGGATTCCGCGGGACAGGCCTCGCGCGTCGATTTCACGACGCTCGTCTCCGGGGCGCCGGGCGCGACGGACCTCTGCCAGGGCTCCTTCACGCAGGACCAGCGCCCCTGGCCGCCCTCCACGACGGCCGTGCCCCCGATCTCTCCCTGCGGGGCGCAACGCCCCGGAATCAACGTCGTCCCCGCCATTGCCCCGGACGGGACGATCTACACGGTCAGCCGGGCTCACAGTTCCAGCCGCTACGCGTATCTCGTCGCGGCCCATGCGGACCTGACCCCCGCGTGGGCGGCGTCCCTGCGGGGAATCCTGAACGACGGCTGCGGGGTCCTGCTCGCAAACGACAACTCCAACCTCGGCTGCCGCGTCGGCGCGAACCCCGGCGTCGATCCCGCGACCAACGATCGGCCGGCCGGGCGCGTCAACGACGCCGGCACGGCGTCACCGGTCGTCCTGCCGGACGGCTCGGTCCTGATCGGCACGGCGACGTCCTACAACTTCAGCCGCGGCCACCTCTTCAAGTTCAGCGGCGGGGGCGACGCTCTGGCGACCTACGACTTCGGTTGGGACATCACCCCGGCCGTCCTCCCGCACGACGGGACCTATTCGATTCTTCTCAAGGACAACCATTACTCGAGCTCGGACGGGGACGCCTACTACGACATCACCGCGCTCGACGCCGCCCTCGTCCCCGAGTGGTCCTATCGCGCGACGAACACGGAAAGCTGCGCGCGGCAGCCGAAAGGCGCGATCGTCTGCGTCGACGACCATCCGGAAGGGTTCGAGTGGTGCGTCAACCAGCCCGCCATCGATGCCGCGGGCACGGTGTACCTGAACAGCGAGGATGGCACGCTCTACGGATTCGATCGCGGAGGATCCGTCACGGGGCAGCTCTTCCTCGACACGGCTCTCGGCGCGGCCTACACGCCCGTCTCGATCGGGCCCGACGGGATCGTCTGGGCCCAGAACAACGGTCACCTCTTCGCCGTCGGCCAGCCGCGGGTTTCGCGAGAGGCTCCGGCCCTGGCGACGGACGCGGGCAGGGCGCCCCGGGCCGTCGTGCGGCACTGATCCGCGGCGTTGAGCGTTGCTCGAAGAGCGGCATTTCAGCTAGACTCCGCCCTCCGGTTCGACGGCCCGCCCGGAGCCCAGGTAGCTCAGTTGGTAGAGCAAGGGACTGAAAATCCCTGTGTCGGCGGTTCAATTCCGTCCCTGGGCACCATTCTTCGGCAACCTGCTAGCCTTACCTGCGCATGATCCTGAAAGTCGCCAAGCTCGGCGTCAAGACGCTCCGGATGCGCTCCGAGGACGTGGATCCGAAGGCCATTGGCCGCGGCGACTACGAGGCGTTTCTCTCGGACCTCGAGGACACGATGCGCGAGTACGACGGGACCGGCATCGCCGCGCCCCAGGTCTTCACGCCGCTGCGCGTGTTTCTCTACGAGGTGCATCCGGAGACCCGAAAGCGCAAGGAGCCCGAGGTGCCGTTGACGGCGTTCTTCAACGCGACCTACGAGGCCGTGGGCGACGCAGTCGAGAAGGACTCGGAGGGGTGTCTCTCCGTGCCGTTCCTGCTCGGCCGCGTCGTGCCCCGCTTCGAGACGATCCGGGTCCGCGCGGTGGACCGGTCGGGCAAGCCCGTCGAGTTCGAGGCGTCCGGCTACCATGCCCGGGTCCTGCAGCACGAGATCGATCACCTGGACGGCCTCGTCTATCTCGACCGGATGCGGGACATGAAGTCGCTCGTCTACGCGGTGAATTTCGGCTGAAGCGGCCGGCCGGGTCCTGGATCCCTCGCTGCGCTCCGGATGACGCTCCTGTCCCGTCCCCATCCGCCCGTCATCCCGAGGAGCGGGGTGACGAGGGATGACGTTGAAAGCACTCGGCCTCGACGGCCCGGCCCTCATTTGAACTAGAATCCGCGCTCGATGGGTCTCTTCGGCAAGAAGGGCGAGTTGCCGGCGCTCGAGGCTCCGAAACCCGGAGCCTCGGGAGGCGCCGACTTCTTCGTCACACGACTCGAAGAAATGGTCGGGTGGGCCCGGAAGAACTCCCTGTGGCCGTTTCCGTTCGCCACGGCCTGCTGCGGCATCGAGTTCATGTCGGTCGCCGCCGCCCACTACGACATTTCCCGCTTCGGTTCGGAGGTCGTGCGTTTCTCGCCGAGGCAGGCGGACCTGCTCGTGGTCGCCGGAACGGTCACGGACAAGATGGCGCCGGTGCTGCGCAGGATCTACGACCAGATGCCCGAGCCCAAGTGGGTCATCTCGATGGGCGTCTGCGCCTCGTCGGGCGGTTTCTACCGCGCGTACCACGTCACGCAGGGCATCGACGAGATCGTCCCGGTGGACGTCTACGTGCCGGGCTGTCCCCCGACGCCGGAGGAGCTCATCCATGCGATCATCGAGCTCCAGAAGAAGATCGCCTCGGGGGAGAAGTCGCGGGACGGGCGGTCCGCGAAGTTTGCCGCGGAGAAGCTCTCGTGACGCTCGGGGTCGCCACCGGGGCCGCGCTCTCGCCCGCCGCCGAGCGCGTGCGGGAGCGGTTGAGCGCTTCGCCCGTGGCGGGACGCTCGGAGGTCGCCGACCTCGACCTGCCGACGATCGAGGTCGCCGCCGAGGGCTGGCCCGCGCTGGCGCGCTTCCTGCGAGACGACCCGGGCTGCCGTTATGACCTCTTCCTCGATCTCTGCGGTGTGGACAATCTGCGCCGTCCGGGCAAAAAGACGCGCTTCGAGGCCGTCGTGCACCTGCACTCGCTGTCGCGCAACGAGCACGTCCGCGTCCGGGTCCTCCTGGCGGATGCCGAGAAACCGCGCCTTCCGAGTGTCTGCGACGTCTACCCGGCCTCCAACTGGTTCGAGCGCGAGGCCTACGACCTCTTCGGCTTCGACGTCACGGGACACCCGAACCTGCACCGGATTCTCTGCCACGACGCCTTCGTGGGCCATCCGCTGCGCAAGGACTACGCGCCGGGCCAGAGGTGGTTCTATGCCGAGGAAGACGCCCGGATGCCGGAGTGGTCGAAGAACACCGACGAGCGCGCGGGACACTTCGAGACCCAGACGATCTCGATCGGCCCGTCGCATCCGGCGACCCACGGGATCATTCACCTCGTCGCGCGCCTCGACGGCGAGAAGATCGTCCGCGCCGAGACGATGATCGGGTACCTCCACCGGTGTTTCGAGAAGATGGCGGAGACGCACCACTGGAACCAGATCGTCCCGTACACCGACCGCCTGAACTACGTGTCGGCCATGTTGAACGGGGTCGGCTACGTCCGGACGGTCGAGAAGATGCTCGGCGTCGAGGTGCCGGACCGGGGGAGGCTCGTCCGCACGATCCTCTCCGAGTTCACGCGGATCATGGACCACTGCGTGTGCATCGGCGCGAACATGGTAGACATCGGCGCGCTGACGAACTTCATCTACCTCTACCAGAACCGCGAGAACATCTACGACCTGCTCGAGGCCTGTTGCGGCGCGCGCCTGACGGTGTCCTACGTCCGGGTGGGCGGTCTCGCGGTCGACGTCCCGGACGACTTCGTGCCTCGCTGCCGCGCGCTGCTCGACTCGATCCCGGGATTTCTCGACGACGTCGAGAAGCTCGTCACGAACAACCGGATCGTGCGCAACCGCCTTTCGGGCACCGGCATCGTGACGAAGGAACAGGCGATCGCCTGGGGCATGACCGGGCCGATGCTGCGGGCCTCCGGCGTTGCCTACGACGTGCGGCGCGCCCGTCCCTACGACTTCTACGACAAGTTCGACTGGGACGTCCCGATCGCCCAGGACGGCGACAACTTCGCCCGCTACCTCGTGCGGCTCGAGGAGATGCGCCAGTCCCTGAAGATCATCCGGCAGGCGCTCGAGATCTTCCCGGCGAAGGGGCCGGTCAATTCCGACGACTGGCGCGTGGTCCTGCCCCCGAAGGACGCCGTCTACCACGACATGGAGTCGCTCATTTACCACTTCAAGCTCACGATGGAGGGCATCCGCGTGCCCGCCGGCGAGCGTTACGAGTGGATCGAGGGCGCCAACGGCGAGCTCGGCTTCTACGCGGTCTCGGACGGGCGGGGCGGGCCTTACCGGCTCAAGGTGCGCCCGCCCTGCTTCCCGAACATGGCGGCCTTCGAGCACATCGTCGTGGGCGGTACGGTGTCGGACGCAATCGCAACGCTCGGCACGCTCAACGTCATCGCCGGGGAGCTCGACCGATGAGCGGCGTCATCGACGTCAGCCGGCGCGTTCCGGACAGGCTGACACTGCTCCAGAAGCTTTACCTGCCCGAGATCCTGCGGGGCATGTGGGTGACCCTGCGCCACCTCGTGCGCAACCTCACGAACATGAAGGGCATGCCGACGATCCAGTACCCCGACCAGAAGCGCAACTACTCGGCGCGCTTTCGCGGCAAGCACATCCTCAAGGCGCGCGAGGACGGGACCCTGAAGTGCGTGGCCTGCTACATGTGCCAGCAGGCCTGCCCGGCCGAGTGCATCACGATCGTGGCGGGCGAGCACCCGAAGATCGCCTACGAGAAGTACCCGGTCGTCTTCGACATCGACATGATGCGCTGCGTCTTCTGCGGGTTCTGCGTGGACGCCTGCCCCAAGGACGCGATCTGGATGACGCGTAACTACGAGATGGCCTTCTTCACGCGGGAGGACGCGGTCTTCTCGATCGACCGCCTGCGGGAGACGAAGGAGGAAGTCGCACAGCACGGCTACGGCTACCGGCCGTACTACCCGGGCGACGGCACGACACCGCCCTCGGACGCCTCGCTGCTGCCGGTGCTGGCGGGCAGCGGAGAGCGCGACCGGCTGCGCGAGCAGGGCATCGCGCTGGCCGACCGTGGCCCGGGCCAGGGACCCCTGAACGCGCCGTCCCAGGCGCAGAAGGCGTTCACGGCCTAGAAAGGGCGCCACGGCAACTCTGCTTGCGGGCCGGTGGGTTGCCGCACTCACGGGCATCACGGTCGAGGAGTGGCGGCAGGTGAGGGCGGCGTTTCCGGCGCTGCCGGCCGGCGCGGGCGGCCGTGCGGCGGTCCGGCGACTGTGGCTCGCGCGGCTGGCGGCCCGAAAGCTCGCGAGCGGGCGCTGGAGCGCACGGCTGGAGGGCGCGCCTGCGTCGCTCGCACCGACGGTGTACGTGAGCGCGCACCTCGGATCCCTGCAGGCCCTGCGGTACACCCTTCGGGCCCGGGGCGTCCGCGTCGCGAACGCTCTCGGGCCCCACAACCTCGACAGGCCCGAAGCGCAGAGGCAGGACCGGATCTTCGACAGGGGCCATCCCCTCGATTTTCCCCATGTTCTTCCCGCGGCGCGGGTCCACCGGCTGAAAGCGATGCTTCGCACCGGCAGCCTCATCGTCGCCGCCGACCTTCCCGCGGCCGACGGCGTCCATGTCCCTTTTCTCGGGGGTCGCCTTCGCCTCGATCCCCGGCCTTTCCGCCTCGCTCGCATCGCACGAGTCGCGTGCCGGCCGGCCTTTCTGACGCTGCCCCGGGGGCGCTGGACGCTGACGCTCGGCGACCCGCTTCCGGCCGACGAGGATGCCGCGATCGAGGCCTATGCGCGGTGCCTCGCCGAAGCGGCCGGGAGGTCGCCGCTCGACCTCGATGGCGTCGTGTACCTGAACCTGGCCGGAGCCGACTAGTTCGTCTTCGGATGCCCGTCGGTGCGGTGCACCGATTCGACGGTGACCTTGATCTCTTCGTCCGAAAGTCCCTTGGCCTTCAGCTCGCCGGCCAGGCGCGCCTCGGACAGACAGATGCCGCATCCCGCGGCGTGGGTGTTGGTGAAGCAGGTCAGCAGCGTCTTGTGGTGAAACATCGGGCTCTCGGCGCACTCGCAGAAGCAGTGGAGCTTGTCGAGCGTCGCCGGGTACTTCCGGGCAATCTCGTAGCCCTCCTCGACGCCCGGCTCCGCGCCCTTCGCCAAGCGCGCCGGGTCGAGCGTGGCCGCGCGCTCCTTGCACGTCGCGCAGGAGTTTTTCGGCGCGGCCGTGGGCGTCGGCTTCGAGGCCGCGGCCGTCAGGACGAAAAGGGCGAGACCTGCCAGAGCGAGCCTGTCGTTGCGCATGCCCCCGTTAACCTTCGAGGCGCGTGCCGAATTTCCGAGCCGAGAGCGGATCGCCGTCCGCTATTTCAGGGCTTCCATGATTTCGTCGAGCGCCTTCTTCGGCGGGCGCAGGCGCGCGTCGGGCACCGAGACGATGGGTTGGCCGGACACGCCGGACAGCTCCAGGAAGTCCTTCTTGGCGGGCTCGACGTAGATGAGCCCGGTCAGGAATTCCGTCTTCTCGTGCGCCTCGAGGCAGAGGGAGAGCGCCTTGGCCTTGTCGGTCGCGTCGTAATCCTCGCGGAGCTTGCGCAGGCGGATGTGGGAGCCGTCGTGCAGCGCGACGTCCTGGGTCGTGCCAGGGTCGTACTCGACCGCGATTTCCTCGTAGTACGGAATGAACCCGATCTCGTGAATCGGGATCTCGTGGTCCTTGGCCCACTTGTACGACTTGGTCGAGCTGTCGTGGTTGTTGAAGGTCACGCAGGGCGAGATCACGTCGAGCAAGGCCGTGCCGCGGTGCGCCATGGCCCCCTTCAGGAGCGCAACGAGCTGCTTCATGTCGCCGGAGAACGACCGGGCGACGTAGCCGCAGCCGAGCTCGATCGCGAGGGCGCACAGGTCCATCGCCGGCAGGTCGTTGACGGCGCCGGTCTTGAGCCGGGAGCCGGCGTCCGCGGTCGCCGAGAACTGGCCCTTCGTCAGGCCATAGACGCCGTTGTTCTCGACGACGTAGACCATCGGCACGTTGCGGCGCAAGAGGTGCACGAACTGCCCGGCGCCGATCGAGGCGGTGTCGCCGTCGCCGGAGACGCCGATGGCCAGAAGGTCCGGGTTGACCATCATCGCGCCGGTCGCGATGGCGGGCATCCGGCCGTGGACGGCGTTGAAGCCGTGGCCGCGGTCGGCGAAGTAGGCGGTCGTCTTCGACGAGCACCCGATCCCGGAGAACTTCGCGACCTTGTAGGGCCGGACCGACATCTCGTAGAGCGCCTGGGTGATCTGCCGCGTGATGACGTCGTGGCCGCAGCCCACGCAGAGGGTGGACTTGATGCCGCCGTACTCCTTGACGGTCAGCCCGACGCGGTTGGAAGGCGGGACTTTGGGTTCGGCGACGGAGGACATCAGTTCTTCTCCCCGGCTTCGATGCCTTCGATCACCGTCTCGGCGTCGAGGGGGAAGCCATCGTAGTGGCGAATGGAGCGCAGCTTCGTGGCATCCGCGCCGAGCTCGAGCCGGAGCAGGTCGTACATCTGACCGTCGCGATTCTGGTCGACGACGTAAACCCGTTCATGGGCGGCGACGAAGGCCGCGGCGTCGGGCGTGAAGGGGAGGGCGCGCAGGCGCAGGTAGCCCGACTGCAGGCCCTTGCGGCCGAGGATGACGCGCGCCTCCTCGACGGCGAAGTCCGACGAGCCGTACGCGATGATCCCCACCCGCGCCCCGGCGGTTTTCGAGACCACGGGCCCGGGCACGTACTTGCGCGCCGTCTCGAACTTGCGGGCGAGCCGGTCCATGTTGTTCTTGTAGTCCTCGGGGCGCTCGGTGTACTGCGCCCGCTCGTTGTGGCCGGAGCCGCGCGTGAAGTACGTGGCCGCCGGCGAGTCGATGAATCCCGGCAGCGTGCGCCACGGGATGCCGTCGCCGTCCACGTCGCGGTAACGGGCGAACTCACGGAACTTCGCGACGTGGGCTTCGAGCTCCTCCTTCGTGCGGAGGACCTTGCCCCGGTCGAGCGGCTTGTCCGGGTAGGGGAAGGGATCCGCCATCCAGTTGTTCATGCCGAGGTCGAGGTCGGTCATGAGGAAGACCGGCGTCTGGAAGCGCTCGGCGAGGTCGAAGGCGTCGATGGCCATCGCGTAGCACTCCTCGACCGACCCCGGAATGAGCAGGATGTGCTTCGCATCGCCGTGCGAGAGGTAGTAGGTCGACGTGATGTCGCCCTGCATGGTCCGCGTGGGCAATCCGGTCGAGGGTCCGACGCGCTGGACGTCGACGATGACGGCGGGGACTTCCGCGTAATAACCAAGGCCGGTGAATTCCGACATCAGCGAGATGCCGGGGCCCGACGTGGTCGTCATCGAGCGCGCCCCGGCCCAGCCGCCGCCGAGGACCATGCCGAGGGCGGCGAGCTCATCCTCGGCCTGCACGACGGCGAGCGTCGGCTTGCCCGTGACCGGGTCGAGGCGGTGCTTGCTCGCGTAGTCGATGAGCGACTCGGCCAGCGACGAGGACGGGGTGATCGGGTACCACGCGAGCAGCTGGACACCGGCCATCATGCAGCCGATCGCGGTGGCCGCGTTGCCCTCGATGATGATCTTGCCCGCGGTGCCGTTCATCCGCTCGAGGCGGAATGGGTCGCGCTTGGTCAGGTTCTTCTCGGCCCACTCGAGGCCGCCGCGGATCGCCTTCATGTTGATGTCGACGGCCGCGGCCTTGCTCTTGAACTGCTTGGAGACGGCGGCTTCGACCTCGGCCATGTCCACGCCGAGCAGCCACGCGGCGACACCGACGTAGATCATGTTGATGGCGAGCCGCCGGAGCTTGCCGTCGGAGACGAGCTCGAGCACGAGCTTCTGGAACGGAACGGGGTAGAAGACGACGTCGTGGCGCAGCGTATCGAGCTTGAGGCTCTCCTCGTAGATGACGGCCGCGCCGGGAGCGACCGTTCTCACGTCCTCGTGAGCGGTCTCCGGGTTCATGCAGATGAGGACGCCGATGTCGCGGCGGCGGGCGATGAAACCGTCCTTGGAGGCGCGGATCGTGAACCAGGTCGGCAGGCCCTGGATGTTGGAGGGAAAGAGGTTCTTGCCCGAGACCGGAATCCCCATCTGGAAAATCGCCCGCATCAGGATGCTGTTCGAGGACATCGATCCGGAGCCGTTGGCCGTCGCCACGTGGATCGAAAAGTCGTTGAGAACCGGAGGCCGGCCTGCGGGCTCGGAGCGCTTTTCTTCGAGAACGGCGGTGGACATGCTTCTCCTTTGGGCGGGCTTCGACCCGCGGGAGTCGCATGATACCAAAGGGATAGCGCGCGCCGGCCCGGATGGCGGGGCGGATAGAATCCGCGCCCGGAGGGCTCTTCCGATGCGTTTCCGTCGCCTGGCCGTCGTTTGTGTTGCCGCCGCCGCTGCGCCATTGCTGGGGGCCGCCGCGCGCCCTCTGCGGTTCGAGGAGCTGGCGAAGATCCAGCGCGTGGGCGGATTTTCGGTTTCGCCCGACGGCCGCGAGGTCGCGTTCGAGGTTTCGACGCCCGACGTCGAGGCCAATACGTCGCGCTCGGCCATCTGGATGGTCGCGACTGGCGGGGGCGAGGCCCGGCGCATGACTGCGGGCGAGAAGCGTGACGGCGACCCGAAGTTTTCGCCCGACGGCCGCAGGCTCGCCTTCCTCTCGAACCGCGACGGGAGCTCGCAGGTCTGGGTCATGGATCTTTCCGGCGGCGATCCCGTCCGGGCCACGAAATTTCCGACCGAGGTGTCCGACTACACCTGGAGCCCGGACGGCAAGTGGTTCGTCATCTCTTCGGACGTCTTCCCGGAGTGCGCCGACACCGCCTGTCTCGAGAAGACCCTCAAGGCGCGGGAAAGCGCGAAGGTGCGCGGCCGCGTCGCCGAGCGCCTTCTCTTCCGGCACTGGGACTCCTGGAAGGACGGGACGCGAACGCACATCTGGAAGCTGCCGGCGTCGGGCGAGGGCATCGCGGTGGACCTGACGCCGGGAGACCGCGACGCTCCGCCTTTTCACGTCGGCGGCGGTGTGGACTGGGACGTCTCGCCCGAGGGGCGCGATCTCGTCTACGCCTCCAACCTGGACAAGGCCGAGGCTCTCTCGACCAACTCCGATCTCTGGGTCGCGCCTCTTGAGGGAGGCGCGCCCGCGAGAAACCTCACCGCGTCTAACCCGGCCTTCGACGGCTCGCCGCGCTTCTCGCCCGACGGTCGGTGGATCGCCTACCGCGCCCAGAAGCGGGCGGGCTTCGAGGCGGACCGCTTCCGCCTGATGCTCCTCGATCGGGCGACGGGGCAGATCCATGGCCTGACCGACGACTTCGACTTCTGGGTGGACGACTTGCGCTGGGCCCCGGATTCGAAATCCCTCTTCTTCGCGTCGCAGGTCCGCGGGCGCGATACGCTCTATCGCATCGCCGTCGCGGGCGGTGCGCCGGTCCCGCTCTGGACCGGCGGAACGATCGCCGGGCTCGCGGTCGCCGGTGGGCGGGCCGTCTTCGGGGCCAGCTCGCTCTCCCGCGCGCCCGAGCTCTGGAGCGTGGGCACGGACGGTAAGGCCCCCTCGGCGCTCACGCATGTCAACGACGCGTTCTTCCGCGAGCTCGCCCTGGGCGAGGTCTCCGAGCGGTTCACCGACTCTTCCGACCGGCGCAAGCTTCACGCCTGGGTCGTCAAGCCGCCGTTCTTCGACCCGGCGAAGAAATACCCGGCGGTCTTTCTCATCCACGGGGGCCCCCAGGGCGCGTGGGTGGACGGCTGGTCGACCCGCTGGAACCCGCAGGTCTGGGCGGCCTACGGTTACGTCGTCTACGCCGCGAACCCGCGCGGCTCGACCGGGTTCGGACAGGACTTCCTCGACGCGATCAGCGGCGACTGGGGCGGCCAGGTCTACGACGACCTGATGCGCCAGGCCGACGACCTCGAGTCGCTGCCCTTCGTGGACCGGACGAGGATCGGCGCGGCGGGAGCCTCGTACGGCGGCTACATGGTCAACTGGATCGCCGGCCACACGCAGCGTTTCAAGGCGCTCGTCTCCCACGACGGAATCTTCGACCTCGCTTCGGCCAACCTCGAGACCGAGGAGCTGTGGTTCCCGAACTGGGAGTTCAAGGGCTGGCCGTGGAACTCCGATCAGTACCGCAGGTGGAGCCCGATGGAGTCCGCGGGCAACTTCAAGACGCCCATGCTCGTCGTCACGAACGAACGCGACTACCGCGTGCCGTTCGGGCAGGGACTCCAGCTCTTCACCGCGCTGCAGGTCCAGGGCGTGCCCTCGAAGCTGCTGACGTTCCCGGACGAAGGGCACTGGGTGCTGAAGCCCGGAAACTCGTGCCTCTGGCACAACACGGTGATGGACTGGCTGCACCGGTACCTGGGGGGAGCGGAGGCGGATCCGAAGGGGCTGGGTTTAGCCTATAGCGTCACGAAGTAAGGACGACAACGGTCAATCCGCCGGCACGCAACGACCCGCCGCCCACGTTCGCAGCGCCGCGATCTGCTCGGCGCGCGTGACCGACAGCGGCCGCGTCGAGCGCAGGGCGACCACGATCCCTGCCGAGTCGAGCGGGAAGCGCCCGGCGCGCGCCTCGTAGAGCGCCGACACGATCGCCTGCTCGATCTCCGCTCCCGAGAAGCCCGCCGAAGCCAGGGCGAGCTCCTGCAGGTCGAAGCGGCCGGGGTCCTCGCCGCGCTGGACGAGGTGGAGGCGGAAGATCGCGGCGCGCGCCGGGGTGGCCGGAAGGTCCACGAAGAAAATTTCGTCCACGCGGCCCTTGCGCATCATCTCGGGCGGCAGGTCCTCGACGGAGTTCGCGGTGGCGACCAGAAAGACGCGGGAGGCCCGCTCCTGCATCCAGACGAGCAGCATGCCGATCAGGCGTTTCGAGACGCCGCCGTCGGATTCGGCGGAGTGCGACGAGGCGAAGGCCTTCTCGATCTCGTCGATCCAGAGCACGCACGGGGCCATCCGTTCGACGCGCCTCAGGGCGTCGCGCAGGTTGCGCTCGGACTCCCCGACGAACGGAGCGAGGAGCCTGCCGGCGTCGAGAGCGAGCAGCGGCAGGTCCCAGGTCGCGGCGATGGCTTTTGCGGCGAGGCTCTTGCCGCAGCCCTGGACGCCGAGCAGCAGGATGCCCTTCGGGGGGTCGAGCGGCTTTTCGCCGGCCCCGGGCAGCAGGCCGACCTTTCTCGTGGCGATCCATCGCTTGAGCCTCTCGAGGCCGCCGAGCCGGTCGAGGCCCTCCGGGGTCGGAATGAACTCGAGAATGCCGCCGCCCTCGACGAGGCCCTTCTTCATCTGCCGCAGGCGGCCGCGGTCCGCCACGGTCAGAGCGTTGTCCTCGACGATGGCCTGCGCGAGGGCGCGCTCGGCCTCGAAGAGGGTCAGGCCCTGCAGGTCCGAGACAATGCCGTCCGCCTCCTGCCGGGAAAGGGAAACCCGTGGCGCCGGAGTCTGCCGGGAGAGTCCGCGCACCACCCGCAGGAGCAGGTTGCGCAGCTCCTCGGGCCCGGGAAGAGCGAACTCGAACCGCACGGCAATGTCCGCGAGCTCGGCCTTCTCCGGCATCGTCGGCCCGACGAGGACGATCGTGCGCGCCGAGCCGGCGAATTCCTGGGCGGTCTCCCGCAGGAGCCGGAGCGTCGCGGCGTTCTCGAGGTGCGCCGCCGGATCCTTGAGGAGAAACGTGCCGTCGCCGGTCGTCTTGCGGACCAGGCGCAGGGCGAAGGCGAGCTCGGCCGAGCGCTCGGCATCCTCCGGATGCGCGGGGACGAGGCCGCTCGCGGCGCTCCAGTTCCAGTAGGGAATGGCCAGGCCGCTCGAAACCTCCCGGACGAGCGCTTCGAAGCGCTGCTCTTCGACCGTCTCGCACAGGACCAGCGGATGGCGCGACCTGAGGAGAAGGGCGAGGTCTTTGGCCGAGGCGTCCAAACTCCGTTGAGTTTAGCGAAGATTGCCGGCATAGACTTGGCGCCGTGCCTGCGACACGGGTGGTTTCCCTCTGCCCGTCCATCACCGAGACCATCGTCGCGATCGGCGGCCTGAAGGCCCTGGCCGGCGTGACGCGCTACTGCACGCGGCCGAGCGGCATGCTCTGGGGCCTGCCCCGCGTGGGTGGGACGAAGAGCCCGGACATCGCTCGCATCCTCGATCTGAAACCGGATCTGGTTTTCGCCAACGCCGAGGAGAACCGGCGAGAGGACGTGGAGGCATTGCGGGAGTCCGGAATCGAGGTGGACGTGACGCTGACGAAAACCGTCGCCGAGGTGCCCGCCGCGATCCGCCAGTGGGGCGAGCGCCTCGGAACCGCAGAGCAGGCCTCGCAGCTGGCCGAACGGATCGAGGCGCAGCGCCAGGCTCTCGAGGGGCTGCGCCCGGCCGCCCTGTTCCGCTATGCGTACTGGATCTGGAAGGACCCATGGATGACGATCTCGGACGACACCTATGTCGCCGATCTCCTGAGACTCGGCGGCGGGCTGAACGTCTACGGCAAGGAAGCCGTCCGCTATCCGACCACCCACGCCTCGGAGGCGCTCGCGCGCGAGCCGCAGGTGCACATCTTTCCAAATGAGCCCTATCCGTTCACGGAAGAGAAGCATGGAGCTCTGGCGGAGCGGCTCTTCGGGAGCCATACGCGCCGCCTTTTTGTGGACGGGGACAACTACTGCTGGCACGGCGTTCGGACGCTGGAAGGCCTGAAGTCGATTAAAAGCCTTATTAAATAGGTGTATAGGCTTAAAATTCACATATTTATTAGTTAATATTATTAATACTACTTATTTTATTCGGAGAAATCCAATGAAGTGGACTGGCCTGGCAGTGGCCCTCCTCCCTGGTCCGATCCGCTCGCGCACGAGTTCGTCCTGATGGTCGAGGCCGGCATGACGCCCGCGGCGGCCTTGCGCGCGGCGACGTCCGGCGCGGCGGAGCTGCTCGGGATGTCCGGCCGGCTCGGGGCCATCGCGCCCGGGGCGTATGCCGACGTCATCGCCGTGAGCGGCGATCCGTTGCAGGACGTGAAGGCCCTGGCCTTCGTGATGAAGGATGGCAAGATCTACCGCAACCCGGCCCGCTGACGCGGGTCGGAAAGGAGACACGATTCATGAGAGGTTTTTGGAAGGGCTCCCGGCTGCTTGCCGCGACCGCGCTGGCCATGTCGTTGTCGTCTCCAATCGTGACGGGAGAAGAGCCAGCCGCCGATACGAAGGCGGAGGCAAAGCCCGCCGTCACCCCCGCGTCCGTTCCGGCAGCGCCGGCACCGGCCGTTTCCCACCGCCGCCTGACGCTCGGCGGCAAGCCGATCGCCTTCACCGCGACGGCCGGGACGATCGACCTGAAGGACGGCAAGGGCGAAACGGACGCCCGCATGTTCTACGTGGCCTACACCGCCGAGGGGGCCGACGCGAAGCAGCGTCCCGTCACCTTCGCGTTCAACGGCGGGCCGGGGTCGGCCAGCCTCTGGCTCCACATGGGATCGTTCGGCCCGATGCGCGTGGAAACGCCCGACGCGCAGCCCACGGCGCCCGCGCCCTACCGGCTGGTCGAGAACACCGAGAGCCTGCTCGACAGGACCGATCTCGTGTTCGTCGACGCGGTCGGCACCGGATTTTCGCGGATCGTCGGCAAGGGCGAGCCAAAGGGCTTTTACGGCACCGACCAGGATGTCGCCGCGTTCGGCCAGTTCATCGAGCGGTGGGTCAGCGCGAACAACCGGTGGAACTCACCCAAGTTTCTTCTCGGCGAGTCCTACGGAACCACGCGCGGCGCGGCGCTGCTCGCCTATCTCGAGCGGCGGGGCATGGCGTTCAACGGCGCAGTCTTCGTCTCCTCGTATCTGAACGCCTGGGACGATTTCAATGGCCCGCCGTTCTCCAACGACCGCGCCTACGAGCTCTACCTGCCGACGATGGCGGCGACCGCCTGGTACCACAAGAAGCTCGACCCGGCGCCGTCGGACCTGCCGGCGTTTCTGGCCGAGGTGCGCGCCTTCGCGCTCGGCGACTACGCGCAGGCTCTCGAGAAGGGGTCGAAGCTCGACGAGGCGACGCGCAAGGCAATCGCGGCGAAGCTCCACCGGTATACCGGCCTTCCGGAGGCCTACATCCTGAACGCGAACCTGCGGATCGACCCGAGTCGCTTCGAGAAGGAACTGCTCCGCGGCGAGCGCCGGACGATCGGCCGCCTGGACGCACGGTACCGCGGCATCGACCACGACGCCGCCGGCGAGACGCCCGAGTACGACGCGGCGAGCGCAGCCTTCTCGTCCGCGTTCGTGGCGACGTTCAACGCCTACGTCCGGGAGACGCTCGGCTACAAGACCGACGACCTGTACAAGCCGACCAACTACGAGGAGGTCGGGAAGGACTGGGACGACCGGCACAAGACCGACAGCGGCCGCGCCCCGATGCCGGACGTCGCCGAGGACCTTCGCGTGGTCATGTCCATGAACCCGAACCTGCGCATCTTCTCGGCCAACGGCTACTTCGACTTCGCGACGCCGTTCTTCGAGACCGAGTACACGCTCGGGCACATGGGACTCGACCCGAAGCTCGAGCAGAACATCACGTTCGGGTATTACCCGTCGGGGCACATGATTTACCTGAACGAGGGATCCCTCAAGCAGATGAAGGCCGACCTCGCGAAGTTCTACGACGCGACGCTCGCACGATAGGGCGAGCTGGTCCCCTCTCCACCCGCGCTCGGGGGAGAGGGCCGGGGCGAGGGGGGGGCTACGCCCCCCGGCGGTTCAGTAGGTCGAGGAACTCCTCGCGCACGGACTGGGTGTTGAAGATGCCGCGGAGGGCGGAGGTCACCGTCAGCGCCCCTGGCTTCTTGATACCCCGCATCTCGACACAGAGGTGCCTCGCTTCGACGACGACCATCACCCCCTGCGGGTGGAGCTTCTCGGCCATGTAGCGGGCGATCTGCTCGGTCAGGCGCTCCTGGAGCTGCGGGCGCCGGGCGTAGAACTCGACGATGCGGGCCATCTTCGAGAGGCCCACGATCGACTCGTTCGGGATGTAGGCCACGTGGGCGTGGCCGTAGAACGGGACGAAGTGATGGGAGCAGAGAGAATAGAAAGGAATGTCCTTCTCGATGACCATCGCCGAGTAGTGCTCGTCGTTCGGGAAGAACGTGACCTTCGGCTCGGCGCCCTCGGAGAGCCCCTGGAAGAGCTCGAGGTACATCTTCGCGACGCGCTCGGGAGTCTCGACGAGGTTCGGGTCGTCGAGGTCGAGTCCGAGCAGCTTGATGATCTTGCGGAAGTGGCCCGCAATGTCGCGGATGCGGTCGGTGTCCGCGAGGCTCGGCACGGTCGTCGCGGTCTCGTTCATGGGAGTGCGATTCTTCATGCCAATCCTCGCGAACCCGCCGTCTGTCGAGGTATCCGGCCGGCTAGGCGGCCCGGGCCTTGTCGAGCAGGCCCGCGATGTCGCGCCCGACCGGGATGTCGCTGGCGATGATCTCCCGGATCTTGCCGTCCTTGCCGATGATGAAGGCGGTCCGCGCCGAGATGCCCTTGTCGGCGAGGTAGACGCCGTACTTCTCGGCGACCGCGCCCTTGGGGTGGAAATCGGCGAGAAGAGGATAGGCGATGCCCTGCTGCGCCGCGAACGCCTTGTGCGACCAGAGTGAGTCGACCGAGATGCCGAGGACTTCGACGTCCGACGAGCCCTTCGCCGGCAGCATTTCGGCGCACTGCTTCGTTTCGACCGAGCAGACGGGCGAGAAATCGAGCGGATAGAAGAGCAGGATGACGCTCTTCTTGCCGCGGTAGTCGGAGAGGGTCAGCTTGTCCCCGACCGTCGAGGGAAGGGTGAAATCGGGGGCCAGGTCGCCGGGCTTGAGGGCCATTGTGAGTACTCCTTAGGATGGTTTGGCGGCAGGCTGCCGCGGGGCGGGAATCTTATACGAGTCTTCCGGTACGATCCCCGCCCATGAAGATCGATTTCCACAGCCACTCCACGGTCTCCGACGGCCTCGACTCGCCAACCGCCCTTGTCGGGCGCATGGCCGATGCCGGGCTCACGGCTTTCGCCCTCACGGACCACGACACACTACAGGGCCTACCGGAGGCCCGGGCGGAGGCCGGCAGGCGCGGGATCGAGCTCATCTCGGGGGCGGAGATTTCGGCCGAATGGGGCGGCCAGGACGACATTCACATCCTGGCCCTTTTCGTGGACGAGAACAACCAACGGTTGAACTCGGCGCTCGCGCTGCGCCAGGACGAGCGGCGGGCTCGCGGCGAGAAAATGGCCCGGAAACTGGTCGAGCACGGGTACGCGATCGACCTCGACGCCATTCGTCTGGACGTCGGCGACGGCGTCTGGGGCCGGCCGCACCTGGCGCGGGCGCTCATCAAGGCCGGCTACGCGAAGAACAACGACGAGGCTTTCGAGCGGTTTCTCGGCCGCGATCACCCCTGGTACGTGCCTTACGAGAAGTGGAAGGCGGTCGAGGTGGTCCGCGCCATCCGCGAAGCGGGCGGCGTCTCCTCGGTCGCGCACGCCGTCTGGTACAAGGACGCGGACGCGCTCGTCCGCGCCCTCGTCGGCGAAGGCCTGGACGCCATCGAGGTTTTCCACCCCGACCACGGCCCCGACGAGGAGCGCCGCTTTCTGGCGCTCGCGCGCGAGCTCGGACTCGCGCAGACGGCCGGCAGCGACTTCCACGGCACGCCGGAGGGACGCAAGAATCCCGGCGCGGTTTCGGGAGACGCGCGGATGCTCGAGGCCCTGCGCGCGCGCAAACCGAAGTAATTTCTCCGCGTCTGGCCTCCGCGGCGCGACGGGGACGGCTCGGACATCATCTGTCCGGGCGTCCGCGCGTCAATGGTCAATGGAGGCTGCGGAAAACCCGGCGATTGCGGAAAAGATTTTTTTTCCTCCGTAACCGCCGGCAGGGAAGGGACCGATGCGCGTGCGGAAATCGTCCGGGCCGTTGACTCGCCTCGATGGCGGAACGAGAATCGCCGCCACATCCGCAATGCTCGACGAAATCACCGCCGAAAAAACGCTTCCCGCCAACCTCGAAGCCGAGCGCTCCGTGCTCGGCGCGGTCCTGCTGGATCCGGCCTCGCTCCACTTCGTCGTCCCGATTCTCTCCGAGGACGATTTCTTCCCGGACAGTCACAGGCGCATCTACGCGGCGATGCTCGAGCTCGCGCAGCGCTCGGGTGAGATCGACGTCCTCACGCTCAAGGAAGAGCTCGACCACGGCGGCCTGATCGACAAGATCGGCGGGGCGTCGTACCTGACGTCGCTGCTCGACGGCGTCCCCGACGTGGGTAACGTCGAGCACTACGCCCGGATCGTCAAGGAAAAGTCGACCCTGCGACGCCTGATCCGGGCCGGGCAGCGGATCGTTCGCGACGGTCTCTCCGGGCAGCGGGATGCCGAGGCGCTTCTCGGCGAGGCAACGGGCGAGATCTTCGACATCGCCGAGGGCTCGGTCCAGGGCGGCTTCGAGCCCATCGGCAAGGTCGTTTCCCGCAACCTCGAGATCATCGAGGAGGCGCGCGGCCGCCAGGGCATGCTCTCCGGCCTCGCCACGGGGTTCAAGGAGCTCGACCGGATGACCTCGGGACTGCAGGGGACGGACCTCATCGTGCTCGCCGCGCGGCCCTCGGTGGGGAAGACTTCCTTCGCGCTCAACATCGCCCAGCACGTCGCCATCCGGGAGGGGCGCGCCGTCGGGTTCTTCTCCCTCGAAATGTCCCGCGAGCAGCTCGGGTTCCGCGTGCTCTGCTCGGAAGCGGACGTGGACGCCAAGAAGGTGCGCGACGGCTACGCGTCGAAGGAAGCGATGCAGCGGCTGGTGTTGGCCCAGTCGAAGATCCACGGCGCCCGCTTCTTCATCGACGACAGCGCGGCGTTGAACGTCCCCGAGATGCGCGCAAAGGGTCAGCGCTTGAAGCGCGAGCACGGGCTCGACCTGCTCATCGTCGACTACATGCAGCTGATGGCGGGCCACGGCCGCTTCGACAATCGGACGCAGGAAGTCTCGATGATCTCGCGGGGCCTGAAGCTGCTCGCCAAGGAGCTGCGGGTCCCCATCATCGCCCTCTCGCAGCTGTCCCGCGCGCCGGAGGCTCGAAAGGGTGAGTTGCGCAAACCGCAGCTGGCCGACCTGCGGGACTCGGGCTCGATCGAGCAGGACGCCGACATGGTCGTTTTCCTCTACCGCGAGGAGCTTTACGACAAGGAGACCGAGCGCAAAGGCATCGCCGACGTCATCATCGCCAAGCAGCGCAACGGCCCGACGGGAGACTTTCCCGTGGTCTTCCTCGGCGACCACATGACTTTTGCCAACTACGCCGGCGGCCCGCCGGTGCAGTCGGAGGGGCAGCCCTTCTAGGCGAGCGTTGAAGGTCCTGGGGAGAAGTCATCAGGAGCGTTTCGTCAAATCGCGAGAGAATCGGGCTCCTGTGGACTCTCACCTCTCGATCCCGAGCGAACGCCCGGTCCGGGCCCTCGTCGATCTCGACGCGATCGCCTCGAACTACCGTCTGCTTCGGGCCCGCGTGGCCCCGCGGCCCGTCTACGCGGTCGTCAAGGCCGACGCTTACGGCCACGGCGCGCCGGTCGTCGCGCATCGTCTCGCTTCCGAGGGCGCCGACCGGTTCGCGGTCGCGCAGACCGACGAGGGCGTGGCGTTGCGCCGCGAGGGAGTCTCCGGCGAGGTCCTGGTTCTTTCCCATACCGATCCGTCGGACCTCGCGCGGCTGCGCGCCTACGGCCTGACGCCGGCGCTCTATGACGTTGAGCAGGTCCGCGCCTTCGCGGAGGCTGCGCGCGGGCTCGCGGAGCCGCTGTCAGCGCACGTCGAGCTCGACACGGGGATGGGCCGCGCCGGGATCCGTCCGGAGGAGCTTGGCGCGGTCGCCGAGGCGTTGCGGGCCGCGGCGGGGATCTCGGTCGCCGGAACCTTCGCCAACCTTTCCTCGGCCGACGATCCTGCCTCGCCCTCGACCGCCCGTCAGGTGGCGCTGCTGAGAGAGGGCGCGGCGCGCCTCGGCGCGGCCGGAGTGGGTCCGGGGCTCGTCCATGCCGCGAACTCGGCCGGGATCCTCTGGTCACCCGACGCGTGGCTCGACGCGGTGCGTCCCGGCCTCGCGCTCTACGGCGTTGCGCCCTCACCCGAGGCCGATCGGGCAGGGCTCGTGCCGGCGATGTCCGTCCAGACCGAGGTCATTTCCGTTCGGCGCATTCCGGCGGGCACGCCGCTCGGCTACGGCGGCCGGTTCGTGACGGGGCGGGAGACGATCGTGGCCGTCATTCCGATCGGCTACTACGATGGATTTCGCCGCAGCCTTTCGGGAAAGGCCTCCGTTCTGGTCCGCGGCCAGCGGGCGCCGGTCGTCGGCGCGGTGAGCATGGACGTGACGCTCGCGGATGCGACCGGCATCGGCGTCGAGCGCGGAGATCCCGTCACGTGCCTGGGAACGCAGGGGGGGCAGACCATCTCGGCCTGGGACCTCGCGCGGGCCGCGGAGACGATCCCGTACGAAATCCTGTGCGGCTTCGGGCCTCGCGTCGCGCGCGAGTACTGCGGAAAGCGAGCGGGATGACACGACTGCTGGAGGCGGTCGGGCGCGCGCTGCTCCGTTTCCTCGAGGAGCTCGGGCGCTTCTTCACGATGCTCGGCCGCGTCCTGCTCTGGGCGCCGCAGCCTCCCTATGACGCTCCGGAGCTCCTGCGCCAGATGGCGCGAGTCGGCGTGCAATCGGTTCCGGTCGTCTTCCTGACGACGCTCTTCACCGGCATGGTCCTGGCGCTGCAGACCCACCACGCGTTCGCGAAATTCAACGCGACGAGCATGGTCGGCAGCGTCGTCGCGATCTCGCTGCTGCAGGAGCTTTCGCCCGTTCTTTCGGCGCTGATGGTGACCGGGCGCGTCGGCAGCTCGATGGCCGCCGAGATCGGGTCCATGCGCATCACCGAGCAGATCGACGCCCTGAAGGCGCTGGCGACCGAGCCCGTGCACTATCTCGTGGTCCCGCGCGTGATCGCATCGGTCGTGATGCTGCCGCTGCTCGTCGTCATCGGCGACGTCGTCGGGATGTACGGCGGCTACTTCGTGGCCGTGCAGCTGCTCGGTTCGAACCCCGTGGCCTATTACGAAAACTCGTTCCAGTACGTGGACCTGAACGACTTCACGGCCGGGCTCGTCAAGTCGGCCGTCTTCGGCCTGATCCTCTCGGTCGTCGCGTGCACCCGCGGCTATTACACCTTCGGCGGGGCCGAAGGCGTGGGCCGATCCACGACGCAGGCGGTGGTCGCGGCGAGCCTGGCGATCCTCCTCTCGGACTTCTTCCTGACGAGGTTGCTCTTTTGAGCCGCGCGGCCAGGGGCGCGCCGCAGGACACGGGCGTTCTGCCGAAGCTGCGGGTCGAGGGGCTCCGGAAGGTCTATGGCGGGCGGCCCGTGCTCGACGGGGTGAATCTCTCGGTCGCCCGCGGGGAGTCGGTCGTCATCGTCGGCCCGTCGGGAACGGGCAAGAGCGTTCTGCTCAAGCACTTCATCGGCCTCCTGCGGCCCGACGGGGGCCGTGTCTTCGTGGACGGCCAGGATCTCTGGGCGCTCGGGGTCCTCCAACGCAACGCGCTGCGCAAGAAGTTCGGCATGGCGTTCCAGGAAGGGGCGCTCTTCGACTCGATGAGCGTGTACGAGAACGTGGCCTTTCCGCTGCGGCGGTCGCGGCGCTCCCCGGCCGAGGTCCGGGCCCGCGTGGAAGAGTGCCTCGAGCTCGTCCAGCTGCCGGACGTCGGCGCAAGGCGGCCGTCCGAGCTCTCCGGGGGCATGCGCCGCCGCGTGGGGTTTGCGCGGGCGATCGCCCACGAGCCCGAGATCCTGCTCTTCGACGAGCCGAACACCGGGCTCGACCCGATCATGACGGACATCATCGCGGAAGTGATTCTGGGCATCCGGCGCCACCTGCCGGTGACGATCGTGACGATCACCCACCACATCGCGAGCGCCCTGAAGATCGGGGACCGGCTGGCCCTGCTCTTCGGCGGGCATATTCTTTTCCAGGGAGGCCCGCAGGAGTTCATGTCGTCGGGCGACGCGGCCGTGCGCCAGTTTGTCGAGGGGCGGGCGGAGGGCCCGCTCACCGTGGAGTTCCAGAAGGCGGGGCACAAACAGGTCTGGGAGGCGCGATGAGTACCGCAGCGAAGGTCGGAGCGTTCTTTCTGGTGGCCCTCGTTCTGACGGGGCTGATGATCTGGAAGATCGAGGACCTGCGGTTCGGGAGGGCCGCGGGCCGGATGCTCACGATCGAGTTCGACAACGTCGCGGGCCTGAGGGACAGGGCGGACGTGCGCCTGGCCGGGGTGAGGGTCGGGCGCGTTTCGCGGATTCGCCTGGTCGGCGCCAGGGCGGTCGTGGACCTCGAGATCTCCGCCGACGTCGCGCTGCGCGAGGGAGCCTCCGCCGCGATCGAGAGCCTGGGCATGCTCGGGGACAAGTTCGTGGAGCTCGAGCCCGGCCCGGCAGGGGGCCCGCCCCTGCGCGAAGGGGTCGCCCTGAAGGGCGAGACGCCGGTCGCCTTCGACCAGATCACCAAGCTCGCGCGGGACATCGAGCTGGACATCCGCGACGTGACCAGGAACCTGAAGGACTCCCTCCAGGGGGCCTCCGGCGAGGAGCGGCTCAAGGGCATCGTGGACAACGTCTTCGCGATGTCGCGCGAGACGCGCAAGCTGATCGAGTCCAATCGCTCGAACATCGACGTGACGACGGCGAACTTCCGGGAGTTCTCGACCGAGATGACGAAGCTCGTCGAGCGCATCGACAAGCTCGTGGCCTCCAACCAGGGCGGCGTGACGCAGACCGTGGACAACGCACGGGAGCTCACGACCAAGCTCCAGGCAACGGTGGACAACATGAACGCCATCACCGGGCGGATCCGGTCCGGCGAGGGCACGCTCGGAAAGCTCGTCAAGAGCGAGGAGACCGACAAGAACCTGAACGACGCCCTCGTCTCGGTCAAGGACGGCGTCAAGAGCCTGACCTCGGCGCTGGACACGGTCAAGAAGTGGAACATCGACCTCGGCCTGCGCTCCGAGTACCTGACGCGCTTCGAGAAGGCGCAGTCGTACTTCACTCTCGACGTCCTCCCGAAGGACAAGCCCCGCTTCTACCGCTTCGAGCTCTCCAACCAGCCCTTCGGCGTTCGGAGGGACACCACGAACATCTACACGATCACGTTTCCGGACGGCCACACCGAGACCGTCAAAGTCGTCCAGGTCGAGTACAAGGACAGACCGGCCATATCCGCCGAGGTCGGCTTCCGGCTGGGGCAGTTCACCGGCCGCGCCGGCGTCATCGAGAGCACGGGCGGTATCGGACTGGACTACGCGACCTTGAAGAACCGACTCCAGCTCTCGGCGCAGTTGTGGAACTTCGACCGCGACCAGCTGTCGCCGCAGGCGAAGCTGACGGCGCGCTACTACTTTTCGCCGTCGGTGTTCGTGACGGGAGGGTGGAACGACTTCCTGAACACGAAATACCACCTCGATTCGGCCTTCGCGGGGCTGGGCATCCGGTGGGGCGACGACGACGTGAAGTACCTCGCCGGCTCGGTGCCGATCCATTGAGGAGGGATCCATGGCCGCCCGCGTGACCGCCGTCTTCGCCTGCCAGTCCTGCGGCGCCACGTCGCCGAAGTGGCTCGGCCGCTGCCCGGAGTGCGCCGAGTGGAACTCCTTCGCCGAGGAGATGCGCGGGCCCGCGCCGCGCGCGTCCTCGGCGCCGTCGCCGCAGGCCGTCTCGATCGGCGAGATCGGCGTCGAGCAACGCCCTCGCCTCTCGACGGGGCTCGAGGGGCTCGACCGCGTTCTCGGCGGCGGCCTCGTGCCGGGCTCGGTCGTGCTTCTCGGCGGCGAGCCGGGTATTGGCAAGTCCACGCTTCTGCTGCAGGCGGGCCGCGGGCTCGCCATCCGGGCGCGCGACGTTCTTTACGCCAGCGCCGAAGAGTCGGCGCCGCAGGTGCGCCTGCGGGCCGGCCGTCTCGGGATCCACGAGGAACGCCTGCTCGTTCTGGCCGAGACCGACGTCTCGCGGATCATCGCCGAGGCCGAGGCGCGCTCACCCGCGGTCGTCGTCATCGATTCGGTGCAGGCCGTGCGCGAGCCGTCTCTCGCCTCCGCCCCCGGCACGGTGTCGCAGGTCCGGGCGGCTGCGTCCGAGCTGACCCGGTTCGCGAAGTCCCGGCACGTGCCGGTGCTCCTCGTGGGACACGTGACCAAGGACGGCTCGCTCGCGGGTCCGAAGTCCCTCGAACACCTCGTGGACGCCGTCGTCTCGATCGAGGGCGACCGCGGCTCGTCGCGGCGCCTGCTGCGGGCCACGAAGAACCGGTTCGGCCCGGTGGACGAGATCGCGCTCTACGACATGACGGGCGACGGCCTCGTGGAGCTGCCCGACGCCTCGGCCACGCTGCTCGCCGAGCGGCGGGCGGGTCTTGCCGGGAGCGCGGTGACCGCCGCGCGCGAAGGGGCGCGCTCGGTGCTCGTCGAGATCCAGGCCCTCGTCGGAGCCGCGTCCGCGGGCTCGCCGCGGCGGGTCGCCATCGGCGTGGACGGAGGCCGGCTGGCGCTCCTGCTCGCCGTTCTCGAGCAGGCGGGGCTGGCGCTCTCGACCCGGGAAGTCTTCGTGTCCTGCACGGGAGGGATCGAGGTGACGGAGCCCGCGGCGGACCTCGCCATCGTCGCGGCCCTCGTCTCTTCGGCTCGCTCCCGGCCGCTTCCCGACGGCAGCGTCTTCTTCGGCGAGATCGGCCTGCTCGGCGAGGTGCGGCGCGTGCCGGCCGCGTCCTCGCGCTTGAAGGAAGCCTCGGCTCTCGGCTTCCGGACTGTTTACCTGCCCTCGGGAAACGCGGGGGAGGCGGCGGCCTTCCCGGACCTCGCCTGCCGTCCCGTCAACCGCGTTGCAGACCTGCTGGCAGCGCTCGACCGGAAGTCGTAATGTCGAAATTCGGAATTCGAAGTTACCCCGTCAGGTGCTCCGGCGTCGCGTCGGTGAGCTTGCGGTAGGCGTCCAGATATTTCTCACGCGTCGTCCGCACGACGCCCTCGGGTAGCTTCGGCGCGGGCGGCCGCTTGTCCCAGCCGGTGGACTCGAGCCAGTCGCGGACGAACTGCTTGTCGAAGGAAGGCTGGCTCTTTCCGGGCGCGTAGTGCGCCATGTCCCAGTAGCGGGAGGAGTCGGGCGTGAAGGCCTCGTCGATCCACACGATCCGACCGTCGAGACGCCCGAACTCGAGCTTGGTATCGGCCAGGATGAGTCCGCGCGACGCCGCGTAGTCGGCGGCCCGGCGGTAGAGGGAAAGAGTGAGGTCGCGCAGGTGCTCCGACTCACCCGCGGGCAGGGCCCGGGCCATCGTCTCGAAGGAGATGTTTTCGTCGTGGCCGGTCTCGGCCTTGGTCGCCGGCGTGAAGATGGGCTCGGGAAGCTTGTCGGCCTCCCGGAGGCCCTCGGCCAGGCGGATCCCGCAGACGTGGCCGGTCTTCCTGTACTCGGCCCAGCCGGAACCGGCCAGGTAGCCGCGCGCGACGCACTCGAAGGGGACGACCTCGCACTTGCGGACGATGACGGAACGGCCGGCCAGCATCGCCGCGTCGGCCTTGAGCTCCTCCGGGAAGCGCGCCATGTCGGTCTCGATCAGGTGGTTCTCGACGTCCGAGAATTTTCGGAACCAGAAATTCGAGAGCTGCGTCAGGATCTTGCCCTTGTCGGGGATTCCCGGCGACAGGACGACGTCGAAGGCGGAGATCCGGTCGCTCGCGACAAGAAGTAGAGAGGAGCCGAGGTCGTAGAGCTCCCGGACTTTGCCACGACGCGAGAGGCGGGCGCCGGAGAGGTGGGTTTCGGTGATGGTCGTCATGGGCCGCAAAACTTAGCACAAGCGGAGGCCGGACGTGGAGCTCTGCTATCGTCTCGCACCATGCGCATTCGACTGAGCGATACCGTTCCCGGTGAGGGCGCCGCGCGAAGGATTGCCTTCCTGCACGAGGGCCGCGATCCCGCCTCGGGGGCCCCCGCCGCCGCGCGCGCCAAGATCCGCGCCGCCGCGCGCGCGGGAGGATTCTCGGGGAAAGAGGGCGAGACCGTGGTCGAAGGGGGCTGGACCCTCTGCGGTCTCGGCAAGGCCCCGGTCCTGCCCTCCCGGCTGCGTTCGGCCCTGCGCCGCGCGGTCCGGGACGCGGCGCGCAAGGGCGTCGTCCTCTGCTTCGACGCGAAAGTGTCGGAGGAGGCGTTCCGCTCGATCCTGCCGCACGTCGCGCTCTGTGACTACGCCTTCGAGCGCTACAAGTCGAAAGCCGGCAAGGCGAAGCCAGCGGAGGCGGCGGCGACGGTGATTCCGCCCCCGGGTTCGAAGGCGAAGGCGTTCGCCGTGGCCGCGCGCGAGGCGGAAGCGGTCGCGTCGGCCGTGGCGTGGGCCCGCGACGTCGGGAACACCCCCGGCAACGATCTGGGACCAGCCGAGCTCGCGCGCGAGGCGAAGAAGCTCGCCGCGAGAAGGGGCTTTCGCCTGCGCGTGCTCCACAAGCGCGAGATCGAGAAGGAGAAGATGGGGGGTCTTCTCGGCGTCAACGCGGGCAGCCACCGTCCTCCGGTGTTTCTGGTGGGCGAGCACGCGCCGGCAAAGGCCCGCGGCACCGCGGTGCTCGTGGGAAAAGGGATCACGTTCGATTCCGGCGGCATTTCCTTGAAGCCCTCCGCGTCCATGGGCGAGATGAAGTACGACATGATGGGCGCGGCCACGGTATTCGCATGCCTGGCGGCGGCGCGGGAGCTCGCGCTCCCGGTGCACGTCGTGGCGCTCGCCCCGGTCACGGAAAACATGCCGGGCGGGTCGGCGACGCGCCCGGGCGACATCCTCCGGATGCGCAGCGGCAAGACCGTCGAGGTGGACAACACCGACGCGGAGGGCCGGCTCGTCCTCGCCGATGCCCTGTCCTACGCCGGGCGGTTCCGGCCCGACGTGCTCCTCGACTACGCCACGCTGACAGGAGCCGTCGTGGTCGCGCTCGGAAGCGAGTGCGGCGGGCTCATGACGCCCGACGAGAAGCTTGGCCGCGAGCTCGTCGCCGCCGGCGAGGTCACGGGCGAGCGCCTGTGGACGCTGCCGCTCTGGGACGACTACCGGGAGAACCTGAAGTCCGAATGGGCCGACATGAAGAACACGGGCGGCCGCAGCGCCGGGACCATCAACGGCGGCGTCTTTCTCAAGGAGTTCGTCCCCGAGGGCATCTCGTGGGCCCACCTCGACGTCGCCGGGGTCGCGCACTTCGAGAAGGCGCAGAGCGGATGGCCCGCCGGTGCCAGCGGCTTCGGCGTGGCCCTCACGATCGAATTCCTGAAGAGACGCTTCGGAGTCCGAAAGGCCTGAGACGCTCCTGACCGCCGCCCGGCTGCCTTCGTCGAGGCTCACTTTTTCGGAGGCGGCGCTTTTGGCTGCGCCGCGACCGGAATCGAGCGCGCGCCGTCGGTGCCGACCGAGCGCACGGCGAAGAAGCGATTGTCGGTCGAGATGCCGGTCAGCACGGTCTCGCCGGCGGTGGTTGCGAATCCGTAGACCGACCAGCGCGGATCCGTGGTCTCGCGCCAGAGGATCTCGAATCCCGCGCGCGCGGGGTCGGCATCGGCCGCCCAGGCGACTTTCGCGTCGGGCGTGACGCCGCCGGAGACGAAGACGTCGCGCGGGGCGGCGGGTGCGAGGGCGAGCTGGCGCAGGACCTCGGCGTTGACGCGGGCGACGTTGCCGAGAAACCGGAAGTCGAGGAACTTCGGCAGGTCGCCGAGCTCCCGGCCGTTCTCGACGCGGGGTGTCTGGTGCTCGTGGTCGTAGTTCTCGAGGGCCTCGGTGAAGCGGACGGCCGGAAGGCCCGCCTCGACGAAGGGGCGGTGGTCGCCGCCGCGGCCGAGGCGGTCGAGCCGGAAGACGAGGCGCGCCGCGTCGCGGCCGGCGATCTCTTCGACGGCGCGCGCGAGGTCCCGGGAAGGGGAGTCGACGCCGTCCGGACCGCCCCCCGAGAAGACGCGGACTCGGTGCGGGCCACCGGGGGCGAAGTCGGCGCCCACGATATCGTTGTCGAGGAACCCGCCGATCGTGAAGCCGCGCTCCTCGAGAAAGGCGAGCAGGCGCGTTGCGCCGAGGAGCCCCTGCTCCTCGCCCGAGAGGGCGGCGAAGACGAGCGTCGCGCGGTAGCGCCCTTTCGACAGCAGGCGCGCGGCCTCGAGCACTGCGGCCACGCCCGAGGCGTCGTCGTCGGCGCCGGGCGCGTCCGTAGTGGCGTCCATTACCGAAGAGGGCATCGAGTCGAAGTGACCCGCGGCGAGGAAGACCGTCCTCGCGAGGACCGGGTCCGTTCCGGGCAGGATCGCGAGGACGTTCTCGAAGCGGGCAGGCCTGTCGTTCGTCCGCGGCGAGGCGGCCTCGAAGCGGTCGACGGCGACCTCGAGCCGGCCGCCCAACGGCTCCACGAGGCGCCGGTAGCGCGCGAGGATCCTGTCGCGCGCGCAGCCGATGCCGCGCTTCGGATCGTCCCAGGAGGAGAGCGAGTGACGCGTGCCGCAGGCGACGAGCTCGGCGACGGTGGCGGCGAGCGCCTTCTCGTCCACGGAGGAGCGAGCGACGGCGCCCGCGGGCGCAGCGGGAGTCCCGGTGGCAACGGACGCGGGAGGTTCGGCGGGATCCTGCGCGGCGACGATCGCCGACACGAGGAGGCCCGCGGCCGCGAGTTTGACTCCCCGGAAACGCTTTGCTAGTTTGCCGGGCACCATGCCTCTGCGTGATTTCAAGATCGGTCCCGTCGGCGAGGAAGTGTATCCCCGCTTCGTGGCCCGGCTGGCCGAGAAGCTGGACGATCCGAAGCTCGACCGCAACGTCGTCGTGCGCGATGCGCTCGCCCAGCTCTACCTCGGCCGGGCCGTGGACCACGATGCGATGGCCGCCGATCCTCAGCTGCCGCTCGCCACGAAGACGCTCGTCGCGTCGTTCGACCCGCGCAACGGAACGCTCGAGGCCGAGTACTACCGGGAGATCGACCTCGTGAAGTGGGCCAGGGTCAAGCCCCTCCTCTGGTTCTGGCAGATGTTCGACCACTCTCCGGTCGGCCGCAACGTGCGGCTCGGCACCCAGATGCGCTTCATGCTCGCGCAGCGGGTGTTCCGGAAATGCGGGCAGCGCGTGCGCATTTTCCACGACGTCGAATTCTCGTTCGGCTACAACATGACCGTCGGCGACGGAGTCACGATCCACCGCAATGTCCTGATCGACGACCGCGGCGAGGTCGTCATCGGCGAGGACGCGTCCATCTCCGACTACGCCAACATCTACTCGCACGCCCACGCCATCGAGGATCTCCACGACGTGTCGCTCGCGACGACCGAGATCGGGGCGCGGGCCCGCATCACGTACCACTCCGTCATCCTGTCGGGGGTCAAGGTCGCCAACGACGCGATTGTCGGCTCGATGGGCGTGGCCTCCAAGTCTGTCGAGGCGGGCTGGATCGTGGGGGGCATTCCCGCCAAGCTGATCGCGCAGAAGAGCGTCAAGCCGTAAGGCGAAGGCGACAGGCCGCGGTCGACAGTCGGCAGGGGCCCTGCTTCCGACTGTCGCCTGTGGGCGGTCGACTGTAGACTTCCTCGGATGCTTCGCCGCCTGACGGTCAAGAACCTCGCGATCGTCGAAGACCTGGAGCTCGAGCTCGCCGAGGGCCTGACGGTCATCACCGGTGAGACTGGGGCAGGGAAGTCCATCCTCGTGGACGCTCTGGCTCTGCTCGCGGGCGGGAGGGGGTCGGTCGACCTCGTCCGCCAGGGCGCGCAGCGCCTGCTCGTGGCCGGCGAGTTCGACGCGAGCGCCGACGTGCGGTCTCTGCTCGGGCAGGCGGGGCTGCCGGAAGGCGACGTCGTGCTGCTTCGCCGCGAGCTGACGGCGGATGGAAAGGGCAGGGCCTTCGTCGAGGATGAGACCGCGCCCGTGCGCACGCTCGCGCGGATCGGCGAGCGCCTCGTGGCGATCCTCGGGCAGAGCTCCGAGCACGAGCTCGTCGATGCCGGCGCGGCGCTCGACCTGCTCGACGGCTTTGCGAAGGCCGAGGCGGAGCGCCAGGCGGTGTCCGCCGCCGCGGCCGGTTGGCGGGAAGCGAAGGAGAAGCGCGAGGCCCTCGAGGCGTCGCGGCGCGAGCGGGGCCAGCGCCTCGAGATGCTCGAGTTCCAGATCCGGGAGATCGAGACCGCGGCGCTCGAGGCGCGCGAGGACGAGGAGCTTCCGTCCGAGCGCGAGAGACTGCTTCATGCCGACCGCATTCGCCTCGCGGGAGAAACGGCGCTGACGGCGCTGTCGGAGGGCGAGGATTCCGCGGCGGATCGGCTGGGCGAGGCCGCGCGGGCGTTCGCGGAGCTGGCGGCGATCGATCCGCGCGAAGCGGCCCATCGCGAAGAGGCCGACGACCTGAAGCGCCGCATCGCGGACCTTGCCGCGGCCGCGCGCGACGCGGCGGGATCGATCGAGGCCGATCCGGAGAGGCTGACCGCGCTCGAGTCGCGCCTCGAGCTCATCGGACGCTTGAAGCGCAAGTACGGGGCGACGGTCGCGGAGGTCCTCGCGCGCCTCTCGGCGCTCAAGGCCGAGCACGCCGACCTCGCCAACATCGAGGATGCCCTCGAGCGCAGGGCCGCGGAAGAGGAGGGGGCGCGCAGGGCCTACCGCCTGGCGGCTTCGGCGCTGACGGTCCGGCGCAGCGCCGCGGCGACGCGATTCTCGAGCGCCGTCGAGAAGGAGCTGCGCGGTCTCGCCATGGAGAAGGCGCGGTTGCGCGTGACGCTCGAGCCGGCCGCCGAGGAGACCCCCCGCGCGACGGGCGCGGAGTCGGCGCACTTTCTCTTCGCGCCCAACCCGGGCGAGCCGGAAAAGCCTCTCGAGCGGATCGCCTCGGGAGGCGAGCTCTCCAGGCTCCAGCTCGCGATCCGCTCGGTCGCCGCCGGCAAGGGCGGCGGCCGCACGCTCGTCTTCGACGAGGTGGATGCCGGCATCGGCGGGAGGGTGGCGGAAGTCGTGGGCCGCAAGCTGCGGGATCTCGCCGCGCGCGACCAGGTCCTGTGTGTGACACACGTGCCGCAGATCGCCGCTCTCGCCGACCGCCACTTCCTGGCGGAGAAGCGGGAAGCGCGGGGGCGCACCGTCGCCTCGGTGCGCCTGCTCGAGGGGCGCGAGCGCGTTGCCGAGGTGGCGCGCATGCTCGCGGGGGAGAAGGTCCCCGAGACGGCTCTGAAGCACGCCCGCACGCTCCTCGAGGAGGCGGCGCGGTGACGGAGAGCGACCGGCACTCGCGTTCGACCCTCTTTCCGGGAATCGGACCCCGAGGCCAGGAGCGGATCGGCCGTTTCTCGATCGCCTTCGTCGGCGTCGGCGCCGTCGGGGCCGCGGCCGCCGAGATCGCGGTGCGCGCCGGATTCGGTCCGATCACCGTGATCGACCGGGACGTCGTCGAGCCCTCGAACCTCGCCCGCCAGTTCCTGTTCGACGCGGACGACGCGGCCCGGGTGGCGCCCAAGGCCGAGGCCGCCGCCGCGCGCCTTGCGGAGATCGATCCAGCGGTTCCGGTCGTGGCCGTCGTCGCGGATCTTTCGCAGGCCAACGCGCGCCAGGTGCTCTCCGGTCACGACGTCGTGTTCGACGGATCCGACAACTTCGAGACGCGCCTGCTCGTCTCGGACGCGTCCCGAGCGCTCGGACTGCCGTCGGTTTACGCCGCCTGCGTGGGGGAGCAGGGGCGAGTGGCCGTGTCGGTTCCCGGCCGAACTCCGTGCCTGCGCTGCTATCTCGAGACGCTGCCTCCGCCGGGATCCGGTCCCACGTGCGACACGGCCGGCGTGGTGCCGACGCTGCCTCCACTGGTCGCTTCGCTCGGCATGACCGAGGTGGTCCGGCTGGCGGCGGGGCAAGCGCCGGCGCGAGGTCTGCTGACGTTGACCGTGTGGGAGGGCGGCTTCCGGTCGCGCCGGCTTTTCGAGGACGCTCGCCCGTCGTCCGCGTGCCCGGTGTGCTCGGGCGGGCGTTTTCCGGCGCTCGAGGGCGAGGGCGCGGCCGAGATGGTCAAGCTCTGCGGGCGCCAGTCGGTCCAGATCACGCCTCCGGGTCGCGTGCGGCCGGACTTTGAAGTCCTCGAGAAACGCCTGTCGCCGCTCGGACGTGTCCGCCGTTCGCCGCAGCTCTTGAACGCCGACATCGAGGACCTGAGCCTGACGGTCTTTGCGGACGGCCGCTGCGTCGTGCGCGGGACCGGCGACACGGCGCGCGCCCGGTCGGCTTACGATCGTTACGTGGGCGGCTGACGTGCGCCGGGTCCCGATGGCGGCCCTGCAGTCGGGCGGGGCTGGCGTCGACGAGATGGCGGCGGCGCTCGGCGCGGGAATCGTCCTCGCCATCCCGACGGAGAGCTCCTACGGCCTTGCCGCGGACCCGCTGAGCCAGAGGGGAGTGGACCGCGTCCTCGCGCTGAAGGGACGGGAGCCCGGAAAGCCCCTGCTCGTTCTCTGCGCCGGTCGCTCGCAGCTCGACGGGCTCGGAATTGCGGCCGACCCCGGCGTCCTCGATCGGTTCTTCGCGATCTGGCCCGCGCCGCTCACGGTCGTCCTCCCGCTCGCGCGGCCGATCCCGGCGTCCTGCGGAGCCCCATCGCTCGCGGTTCGCGTTCCCGCGCACGAGGGGTTGCGCGCCATGCTGTCCGGGATCGGCCCCGTCACCGGGACGAGCCTCAATCGTTCCGGGCAGCCTCCCTGTGTCGATCCGGACGAGATCGTGAAGCTCTTCGAGGCCGAGGTCGACGTGCTCGTCGACGGCGGGAGAACGCCCGGCGGAGCGCCCTCGACGCTTCTCGACGCCACCGCCGATCCGCCGCGCGTGCTGCGCGAGGGCGCATTTGCCTGGCCTCCATCCTGAGCAGCGATTCCATGCTAGATTGCCGCGTTTTATGGGGATTCTCAGGGAGTACGCCGGCAAGAGCCCCTCGCTCGGGGAGCGCGTCTACCTCGCCGAGACGGCCGCGGTGATCGGCGACGTCGTCCTCGGCGACGACGTGTCCATCTGGTACAACTCGGTCGTCCGCGGCGACTGCCACTTCATCCGCATCGGCGCGCGCACCAACATTCAGGACAACTGCGCGATCCACGTCACGCAGGGCACGCACCCCTCGATCCTCGAGGAAGAAGTGACGCTCGGGCATGGCGCGATCGTCCACGGGGCGACGGTGCGGCGCGGGGCCCTCATCGGGATCCGCGCCACCGTCATGGATGGCGCCGAGGTCGGCGAGTCGGCGTTCATCGGCGCCGGCGCCCTCGTAACGCCCCGCACGATCGTGCCTCCGCGCACGTTGTGGCTCGGCTCGCCGGCCCGGCAGGCTCGGGCCCTCTCGGACGCCGAGGTCGAGGACCTGCGCCACTACCACCGGAATTACCTCGGCTACAAGGAAGAGTACTTCCGGGTCGATGGGAAGTGGGCGCGATGACCGCGCGCCTCAAGGCCCCCAAGGGCACGCACGATCTCTTCCCTCCCGAGAGCGAGAAGTTCGCCGCCGTCGAGGCCACGGCTCGCCGCGTTTTCGGGGCGCACGGCTACGGCGAGATCCGCACGCCGATCTTCGAGTCGACCGAGCTGTTCGCGCGTTCGGTCGGCGAGACGACCGACATCGTCCACAAGGAGATGTACACGTTCCCCGACCGCAAGGGCCGCTCCCTGACGCTGCGCCCCGAGAATACGGCCGGCGTCGTGCGCGCGCTCGTCGAGAAGGGGATCCAGGACATTCCCCGGCCGATCCGCCTGTGGTACACGGGCCCCCAGTTTCGCTACGAGCAGCCGCAAGCCGGCCGCTACCGGGAATTCCGACAGATCGGCGTCGAGCTTCTCGGCGCGCCGTCGGCCGCCGGCGATGCCGAGGTGCTCGGGATGCTGTTCGAGTTCCTCCGCGCCCTCGGCCTTTCGGACGCCGTGGCGACGATCAACTGCATCCCGAAGGGCGAGGCGCGGGCCTCCTTCTCGCGCGCGCTCCAGGCGCACGTGCGGCCGCACGCCGGCAGGCTCGGCGCCGACGACCGCAAGCGGCTCGAGGAAAACCCGCTGCGCCTCTTCGACTCGAAGGACCCGGAGACGCGGCGGGTCCTCGCCGGGGCGCCCTCGACGCTCGACTTTCTCGACGCGGCCTCCCGCGCCCACCACGAAGAGCTCAAGCGCCTGCTGCCGCTCGTCGGGGTCCGTTTCTCGGAGAGCGCCGGGATCGTACGCGGCATCGACTACTACACGCTGACCGTGTTCGAGGTCGCCTCCGAGCGGCTCGGTGCGCAGAACGCCCTGCTCGGGGGCGGGCGCTACGACGACCTCGTCGGCGACCTGGGCGGGCCGCCGACGCCGGCCGTGGGCTTCGCGATCGGCGAGGACCGCCTGGTCGAGGCGATGACGGCCGACGTGCGCGCGGCGAAGACCCTCTTCGCCGTGATTCCGGACGGCCCCGACGAGTGCGTCTACGCGCTCGGCGTGGCGGGCGAGATTCGCAGCCTCCTTCCGGATGCCATCGTCGAGAGCGATCTCTCCGGCCGTGGCATCGGGAAGGGGCTCGGGCGCGCGGGCCAGCTCGCCAGGGAGCCGGGCCGATACGCGTTTCGGATCGACAGAGTCCAGGCAGTGCTCCTGGGATCCCGGGAGCGGGAAGGCGACACCGTGACGATGAAGGACCTCTCCACAGGGGCGCAGGAGACATTTCCGCGGCGACAGCTCGCGGAGCGGCTGGCCGGGAGGGAGCGATGACGCTCGCGCGGCAGCCGGCCGGAGCCCTGCGCGACGCCGACGCGGGCAAGAAAGTCCTGCTCAAGGGATGGGTCGCGCGGCGGCGCGACCTCGGCGAGCTCATCTTCCTGACCCTGCGCGACCGGAGCGGCCTGGTGCAGGTCGTCTTCGACCGGGCGCGCTGCCCGACGGCCGCCGTGGATGCCGCCTCCGACGCGCGCAGCGAAGACGTCGTCGCGATAGAGGGTCAGGTCGTGCCGCGGGCCGAGGGCCAGCGCAACAGAGACCTCGCGACCGGCGAGATCGAGGTCCTCGCCTCGCGGCTCGAGTTCCTGGCGCGGTCCGAAACGCCGCCCTTCACCGTCGAGGACCGCACCAACGCCACCGAGGAACTGCGGCTCGAGTACCGATACCTCGACCTGCGCCGCCCGGTCATGCAGAAGAACTTCGTCCTGCGCGACGAGATCGCGTTCCGCGTGCGCAAGGTCCTCCACGAGAGGGGCTTTCTCGAGGTCGAGACGCCGATGCTCACGCGCTCGACGCCCGAGGGCGCGCGCGACTTCCTCGTGCCCTCGCGCGTGCACCGCGGGCAGTGGTACGCGCTGCCGCAGTCGCCGCAGCTCTTCAAGCAGATCCTGATGATGTCGGGCTTCGAGCGGTACTTTCAGATCGCGCGCTGCTTTCGCGACGAGGACCTGCGCGCGGACCGGCAGTTCGAGTTCACGCAGATCGACCTGGAGCTGTCGTTCCCGACCGAGGAAGACGTCTTCGACGTGGTCGAGGCCTTCCTGGTCGAGGCGTTCGCCGCCGCGAACATCCCGGTGACGCGGCCGTTCCCGCGCCTCACCTTCAGGGAGGCGATGGACAGGTACGGCACCGACCGGCCCGATCTGCGCTACGACCTCGAGCTCTGCGACCTCTCCGCGGCCGCCGCGGGCACCGGGTTCGCGCCGTTCGAGAAGGCGCTCGGTTCGGGCGGGACGGTGCGCGGGCTGCGCGTCCCGGGTGGCGCGCCATTTTCGCGAAAGCGCCTCGACGAGTTGACGGAAAAGGCCAGAGAGCACGGCGCCGGAGGCCTTCTCTGGTTCAAGAAGGCGGCGGGCGAGGTGACTTCACCGGCGAAGAAGGCGCTCACGAGTCCGCAGCTCGAAGGTCTGCTCTCGCGTGCGGGCGTCGAGGACGGAGATCTTCTGCTCGTCGTGGCCGACAAGGAGAAGGCGGCGTTTGCGGCTCTGGCGCAGCTTCGGGCCGAGGCGGCGCGGGAGCTCAAGCTCGTAGACGAGTCCCGGTATGCCTTCTGCTGGGTGACGGAGTTCCCTCTCCTCGGTTTTGACGAGGAGACGCGGAAGTGGTTCCCGATGAACCATCCGTTCACGGGCCCGCGCGAAGAGGATCTCGAACGCCTCGAGTCCGACCCGGGCAGCGTGCGGGCGCGGGCTTACGACGTCGTGGTCAACGGCTGGGAGCTCGGCTCGGGGTCGATCCGCATCCACCGCGGTGATCTGCAGGAGCGCGTCTTCCGCGTGCTCGGCATCGGAGAGGCGGAAGGGCGCGAGCGGTTTGGTTTTCTGCTCGAGGCGCTCAAGTACGGCGCGCCGCCCCATGGCGGCATCGCGCTCGGCCTCGACCGCATCTGCGCGATCGCGGCCGGCGCGACGTCGCTGCGCGACGTGATCGCGTTCCCGAAGACGACCTCCGGCATCGACCTGATGACGAAGGCGCCCGCGGCGGTCTTCCCGGAGCAGCTGCGCGAGCTCGGCTTCGAGCCGCCCAAGCCCCGAGAACGGTGAGTCCGGCCGCGCCCGAGCGGATCCCGGTTTCCGGACCGCCCTTCGAGAGCACGGCCTTCGTGGGCGCGGGTCTTCTCGGCGAGGCCGCGCGGTATCTGGTATCGCCTTCGGGGCGGTTCGTCCTCGCCGCGGCGCCCTCGGCGGCTGCGGCCGTGGAGCCGATCCGCCGCGCCCTCGGGCCCCGCGTCTTCTGCGAGATTTCGGTCGAAGACGGCGAGGTCTCCAAGACCCTCGGGTCCGTCGAGCGCATCGCGGACGCGGCGATCGCGGCCGGGGTGCGCCGCGACGACGCCTTCGTGGCGGTCGGAGGCGGCGTGGTGACCGACGTGGTCGGCTTCGCCGCCGCGATCCTGTTGCGGGGCGTGGCCTGGAACGCCGTCCCGACGACGACCGCCGGAATGGCGGACGCGGCCATCGGCGGCAAAACGGGCGTCAACCACCGCCTCGGGAAGAACCTGCTCGGGGCCTTTCACCCGCCGGCCGTCATCCTCGTGGACCCGGCCGCCCTGGCGACGCTTCCGGAGCGCGACTTTCGGGCCGGCCTCGTCGAGGCCTACAAGGACGCCTGGATTGCGGACGCGGCGCTCGCGGCGCGCGCGGCCACGGCGCTGCCCGCGATCCTCGCGCGTGCAGAGGCGCCCCTGCTCGATCTTCTCGCCGGCTCCGTGCGCGTCAAGGCAGCGGTCGTCGCCTCGGACCCGAAGGAGGGCGGGCGGCGCCGCATCCTCAACTTCGGCCACACGCTCGGCCACGCGCTCGAGGCCGCGTCGGGCTTCGGCGGGTTGCGCCACGGGGAGGCGGTCGCCTGGGGCATCGCCGCGGCGCTCGAGATTTCGCGGCGGCGGGCGGGGCTCTCGGAGACCGACGCGGCCGCGGTCCGCGCCGTGCTCGCGGGCCTCGGGCCCTTTCCCGAACCGGAGCGCGATCGGGCGCGGCTCGGCGCTTTTCTCGCTCGGGACAAGAAGGCCACGGCGAAGGGCCTCGCATCCGTCCTGCTGCCGGCCATCGGGGCGGCGCGGGTGGACGAGGACGTCGAGGCCGACGAATGGCTTGAGGCAGCGTCTATAATGTCCCTATCGTGAGTGGGCGTTCCGGACGGCGTCGGATCCGCCTCTTCGTCCTTCTCTCGGGCGCCCTGATCCTGGCCTCCCTGCTTCCCCTCGTCGTCGCCGAGGCCGTGCTCATCCGGCGCAACCGCCGCACCCTCGAGACCCTCGAGGAGAAGTATCTGACGCGCTCGTCGGCGGCCATCGCCGACCACATCGCGGCCTACTACACGGGAGCCGGTCAGCAGCTCACCAAGGCAGCCGACGCGATCCGGCTGGCCGTACAGCTGACCGGCAAGGACCCGTTCGGCTCGGCCGACGGGCCCGAGATCCTGGGATCCGTCCTGTCCGGCCAGACCCAGCTCGCGGCCCTGAGGGGGGTCAACCTGGAAGGGCGGGGCAGCTTCGTCGGGCCCGACGTGCGCTCGCCCGAGATGGATTTCGAGTTTCGGAAGGGTTTCGAATCGGCCCGGGACGGCGTGCGCTACGAAGGCAGCCCCTTCTCCGTCGCCGGGCTCGGGACCGTCGCGGCCCTGGCACAGCCCGTCGTGGACGCCCGGGGGACCCGTGTCGGCGTCGTCGAGGCGCTCGTGTCCTGGCAGCCGATTCTGCGCGAATTCGACGACGAGGCTCGCCGCGAGGTGCGGGCCGTTCTCGTGGACCGGCAGGGCAAGCTCCTCTTCCCGCCCGCCTCGGCCGGGCGCGGCCCGACGTATCCTTCGACCCTCGTCTCCGATTTCGTCCGGTTCCCGGCCCGCCTGACCCGTTCGGAAGCGGGTGCCTCCGGCGACGTGCTCGCCTCGATCGCTCCGGTCGGTGATCCGCCGTGGGGCGTGCTCGTCGAGCGCGACCGCGACATCGCCTTCGCCTCCGTGGACCGGATGGTCCGCGACACGCTGCTGTGGAGCGCGGCCTGCCTCGCGGGCGCGCTGGCCTTCGGTCTTCTCTTCGCGCGGCGCCTCTCGCGGCCGATCGCGCAGCTGGCCGAGTCGACCCGCGCGATCGCCCAGGGGCAGTACGGCGCGACCGTCGAGGTCATGGGCACCGCGGAGATCGCGGACCTCACGGAGAACTTCAACGTCATGAGCTCCTCGATCCGCGACGCCTTCGAGAAAGTGCAGAAGGCGGCGCGGGAGAACCAGGAGCTCTTCATTTCTTCGATCCGGGCGCTCGCGGCCGCAATCGACGCCAAGGACCCGTACACGCGGGGCCACTCGGAGCGCGTGGCGCGCTACTCGTCGGCGATCGCCCGGGAACTGGGGCTGCCGTCCGACGAGGCGCGCAAGGTGCGGTTGTCCGCCCTGCTGCACGACGTGGGCAAGATCGGCGTGGACGACCGTATCATCCGCAAGCCAACGGCCCTGACGGACGATGAGTTCGAGCTCATGAAGGCGCACCCGGTCAAGGGCGCCGCAATCATGGAGACAATTCCCCAGCTGGCCGATATCATCCCCGGCATGAAGTACCACCACGAGAAGTGGGAAGGCGGCGGGTACCCCGACGGGTTGAAGGGCGAGCAGATTCCTCTGCAGGCCCGGATCGTCGCCGTCGCCGACGCGTTCGACGCCATGACCACGACGCGGCCCTACCAGAAGGCCATGGAGGTCTCGTACGTCCTCGAGCGGTTGCGCGAGATGTCCTCGAAGCGCTTCGACGGCGCCGTCGTCGAGGCCCTCGCGCGCTCCCACGCCAAGGGCGAGCTCGTTCCGAAAGACAGCGCGATGGCGGCCCGGCCGATGCAGGCAGCGGCCCGATGAGGGCCATCGCGAGGGCAGCGGGCGCGGTCGTCGTCGCGCTGGCCCTGCTCACGGCCGGCTGCACGAAAACGAAGCCGAAGACCTCGGCCGAGCTGCTCCTGAACGAGCGCATGGCCCAGGTGCTCCTGCGGGACGGGCGGCCTGCCGAGGCGGAGAAGGCCTTTCGCGAGTGCCTCAAGGACGACCCCAAGAACCCCGAAGTCCTCGACGGCCTCGGCGTGGCCATGCTGATGCAGGCCCGCTACAAGGATGCGATCGTCCCCTTCGACAAGGCCATCGCGCTGAACCCGGAGAACGGGTCCATCCGGAACAACCGGGGCGTCGCGCTCATGGAGCTCGGGCAGTACAAGGCGGCCCAGGAGGACTTCGCGGTGGCCGCGGCCTCGCAGAACCCGGACGACCGCATCTCGGCGATGATCAACATGGGGCGCCTGGAGCAGCGCGCGGGCAACTACGCGGCCGCGGAGCAGCAGTTCAGCGCCGCGATCGCCCATGACCCCAAGGTCTACGCGGGGTACGTCGGGCGCGCCGCGGCCCGCGAGTCGGCGGGCAACCTCGAGGGAGCCGCCGAGGACTATCTGGCCGCCGTCAAGCTCGAGCCCGGCAACCCCGACGCGAACTTGCGTCTCGGCATGGTCCTCGTCTCGATGCACAAGTCCGACCTCGGGCGGCGATACCTGCAACGGGCCGTGGACCTCGATCCCGCCGGAGACACGGGGGCCAAGGCGCGGCTGCTCCTGGAGAACATGGCGCTGAAGACGCCGTAGCCCCCGGTCGTCCTGCGGTATGTTCCCTCCTCGCCCATGACCGAAGACCTGAAAGACGCGCCCGCCGCGCCCCGACCCCGCGGAGGATTCTTCGCCAAGGTCCGCCGCGGCCTGTTCATGACGCACACCGAGATCATCGAGAAGCTCGGAACCGCCGTGAAGCAGGGACTCGGCTTCGACGAGTCCGTGCTCGAGTCTCTCGAGGAGGCGCTGCTCGCGGCCGACGTCGGCGCGGACACGGCGTCCGCCCTCACGGACGCCGTCCGTTCGCGGGCGGGCGGAGCGGGGAGCAAGGACCTCGCGGCCCTGCGCGAGCTGCTGCTCGAGGAAATCGAAAAGGTCATCGCGTCCGCCCCGAGGCCGGCCGGAAGGCCCGCGGTCCCACTCTTCGTGACCTTCCTCGTGGGTGTCAACGGTTCGGGAAAGACCACGACGACCGCCAAGCTCGCGGCCCGCGAGAAGGCCGCCGGCCGCACGGTTCTGCTCGCCGCGGCCGACACGTTTCGGGCGGGAGCGATCGAGCAGCTGCAGACCTGGGCCGACCGGCTGGGGCTTGCGCTCATCCGGCACAGCGAAGGGGCGGACCCCTCGGCCGTGCTCTTCGACGCCCTCTCGGCGGCGAAGGCCCGCGGCGCGTCGTCCCTGCTGGTCGACACCGCGGGGCGGCTCCACACGAAGAAGAACCTGATGGACGAGCTCGCGAAGATGCGTCGCATCGCGGCGCGCGAGGTGCCGGGGGCCCCGCACGAGACGCTCCTCGTGCTCGACGCGACGACGGGTGTGAACGGGCTGGTGCAGGCCCGGCGCTTCGTCGAGGCCGCGGGGGCGACCGGCGTCGTCCTCACGAAGCTCGACGGGAGCGCGCGCGGCGGGATCGTGCTCGCCATCTACCGGGAGCTGAGGCTGCCCGTCCTCTACGTCGGCGTCGGGGAAGCGGTGGACGACCTCGTGCCCTTCGACCCGGCCGAGTACGCAAAGGCGCTTCTCGGAGACGATGCCTCGCATTGACTTCGCCTGGCTCGATCGGGCGCTGAAGCTGGCGGAAAAGGGCCGGTACACCGTTTCGCCCAATCCGATGGTCGGCGCCGTCGTCGTGCGACGCGGCCGCGCGGTCGGGGAAGGCTTTCACCGCAAGGCCGGTGGACCTCACGCCGAGATCACGGCCCTGCGCCGGGCGGGGAGCGCGGCGCGGGGCGCCGATCTCTATCTGACGCTCGAGCCCTGCGTCCACGAGGGACGCACTCCGCCGTGCGCGCCCGCCGTCATCGCTGCCGGCGTGCGCCGCGTCGTGGTGGCGGCGGCCGACCCCAATCCCCTCGTCGCGGGCCGCGGTATCGCGGCGCTACGGCGGGCAGGCCTCGAGGTCATCCGGGCCCCGGCGGCCTGGCGGGAGAGGGCCGCCGGGCAAAACGAGAAGTTCTTCGCTTCCATCGCGGGCGGCCGGCCGTTCGTCCTGGCAAAGTGGGCCTCGACCCTGGACGGGCGCATTGCTTCCGCGAAAGGCGAGAGCCGTTGGATTACCGGGGAGCCCGCGCGGCGACGGGGCCTGCTCTTTCGCGAGGAGTACGACGCGGTGCTCGTCGGCGCCGGGACCGTGCTGGCCGACGATCCGCGCCTCACGCGGCGGCTCGGCAAGGCCGGCCCGCTCCCGCACTGGCGCATCGTCCTCGACGGCCGCCTGCGGCTGCCCGAGACGGCACTCTTTCTGCGCGGCCGGGGCGAAAGGCTCGTCGTCACGGCGGCCCCGCCCGGGCATCCGAAGGCGCGGCGGCTCTCGGCC
>Ga0209048_10000082_pt1 | contig 89552 bp, 102 predicted proteins | sample FrelakmetCRP12CR_FD_187146 | JGI IMG/M metagenome (GOLD analysis project Ga0209048, IMG submission 187146) | Freshwater lake sediment microbial communities from the University of Notre Dame, USA, for methane emissions studies - CRP12 CR (SPAdes)... | ecosystem: Environmental > Aquatic >...
ACACCGCCTGGCAGTTGATCAACCGCCGTAAGATAAGTCACACTCATGCGAGTTCTTGGTACCACACCGAGACGTTCTATGCGATGGTCAACGACGTCCGACCAGGAAAGTTCTCTGCCGACCTCGTAAAGAAGCACGACCATCCCAGGCTGATCATCCCGTTCTGGCACGAGCACAGACTCATCGCGTTCCAGGGCAGGGACTACGACCGCGACGCGCGGGTGCGATACGTAACGACCGTCGTCGACGAGGACTATCCGCACATCTACGGACTGAACACGGTCGATCCAGAGAAGCTGGTATATGTCTTCGAGGGACCCATCGACAGTACGTTCGTCCCCAACTCCATCGCGACCGCGGGAAGCGACATGCTGGGTTCGCTGGCGCGACTGCGCACGACCGTTCCGAAGTTCAAGTACACCGACTTCGTCATCTGCTACGACCAGGAGCCCCGGAACAAGGAGATAGTCAAGAAGATGCGACAGTGCATCACGACCGGCTACAAGATCTGTATCTGGCCGCTGTGGCTCAAGGAAAAGGATATGAACGACGTGATACTCCTCGGGGGCAATGCCTCGTTCGTCACGGATCGAGTCTTTCAGGGGATTCGTGCTGATTTGGAGATGGCACAGTGGACGAGGTAGAGAACATCTGCTACTCCGGCGGATCCAAGGGCGCCGACGTCACGTTCGGCGACTGCGCTGCAGCCCGGGGCGACCGCGTCGTCCACTACTCGTTCGCGGGACACGACGTCTGTCCGCCAGAGCACAGGCGCATCCTCAGCGAGCTGGAACTCCACGAGGCAGATCCACAGCTCAAGCGCGCTAACCGAATGCTGCGCCGGCGCTATCCAACCAGGGCGCCCTACGTCAACAACCTCCTCCGTCGCAACTGGTATCAAGTCAGGAACACAGATCGCGTCTATGCCGTGTCCTACCTCGACGAGCGTGGACTGGTCAAGAGCGGAACTGGCTGGGCCGTCACGATGGCGGCGCTCAACGGCGTCAAGGAGATTTACCTCTTCGACCAAGACGTCGGCGAGTGGTACTACCTCGTATCTGTAGATGAGCAGGACAGGTCGATGGTCTGGGAGATGCTAGAGGAGCCGCCGCCGAAGCCGCTCGGCCGCTACACGGGCATCGGCTCGCACGACATCACGTTCCGAGGCATAGAAAAGATAAGGGCCCTCTATGCCTGAGGACTATAAGACCTTCAAGCAGCGAGAGGACGAGTACTGGGACTCAATCTCCAACGAGGCCCAGCAGAAGGCACTGGAAGACGCAAACTTCTTGTGGCTCCGCGGCTACACGCAGGCCGTAGACGCCCTCTCACTTGCTAAGAAGATTGCGTATCAACGGACTGGCCAACCCCAAAAAGGGAATAAATAGGAAGCCGGTCGCGGGCTGGAACCCCACCGGCACTAACCTATTGGGAGGTCAGCATGTCTATTCATCGCCGTATTTATGAGCAGCACTACGGACCCATCCCAAGGGAGCCGAACGGGCGCTCTTACGAGATCCATCACATCAATGGTGATCACTCGGACAACCGTCCTGAGAATCTTATAGCACTCTCTATTCAAGAGCATTTTTACATTCATTGGTTACAGGGTGACTGGTGGGCATGTCTCAGGATAGCAGCCAAAATGGAGAAATCTCCTGAGGAACTGTCTGAGTTAGCACGTCTAATCAATCGCACACGAATCAAAAATGGAACTCATAACTGGTTGGATGGAGAGAAGCAACGTAAAAATCAGTTGAAACGAGTAGAAAAAGGAACACATCACTTCTTGGATAGAGATGCTGCACGCAAGACCGCGCAAAGACGAGTTAGAGATGGCAGCCATCATCTTCTTGGGGGCGACATTCAACGCAGATCTAACAGAAAACGGCTTACTGAAGGTACTCATAACTTCCTAAGAAAATATATCTGCCCGCATTGTCAGAAAGAAGGACGTGGCCCAGGCATGCTTCGTTATCACTTCGATAACTGCAAAAAGAAGGCACAGCAAGCCGCATAAATATACACAGCAGGAGGCTGCTGTGTGGCTGTACAAGGGGCAGAGTTTCGACCCAGATACTGTAGAAGACTACTTCGGATTTGTCTATGAGATCAGGAACCTCATCGACGGACGAGTCTATCTCGGCAAGAAACTCTTCTCGAGGGCAAAGACCCTAGGCCCCAAGAAGGGCAAGAAGAACAAGCGGCGCTCGCGGGTCGATTCAGACTGGCAGACCTACTACGGATCAAACAAAGAACTCCAGAAAGACGTCAAGCACTATGGCGAAGAGAACTTCGAGAGAGAGATCCTGTTCCTCTGTAAGACGCGAGGCGAGTGCAGTTATCTCGAGCTTCGCGAGCAGATGCTGCGAGACGTCCTTCGCAAGCCCGAGATCTACTACAACGCCTACGTCGGCGCGCGCGTCTCTCGCTCCCACCTACCGGCGCCCTCATGAAGAAACTGGGCCCGAAATACGAGAGAGCCGTCAAAGAAGACCTGTTGTCTAATCTCGGGTTCAACATCCACCTGCACCGCCACCTGCGAGACGTCCTCTCGATGAAGCAGGTGCGGACGATGACCCCCGAGAAGATCGTCGAGGCCCTGGACAAGATGTACCAGAAGTCCCTCGACGACGTCATCGACTCTATCATGGACTGCCTCGAGATGAGACTCGAGAAGAACGTCCTCAACGGTCTCCGGGAGTCTCAGTTGATAAAGCGCGGTTTCAGAGAACTGAAGGACGCCAGGGCGCCCCGCAGTTGACAAGATAGTCAGATCGTGATAAGATCTATCCTGACTTAGATCCAACCGGAGACTACGATGACCGTCACTACCTACGAAGACCTTCGCGCCGACCTGCGCACGGGAATACTTGAGATCCGCTTCATCAAGCAGGACGGGACCGTCCGTCTCATCCGAGCTACCCAGGACGCCAACATGGTGCCCCCGGCTCAGCACGCGCAGCTCCACGAGGCCCGGGTCAAGCCGATCGGCGACGCGATCACGGTCTGGGACTTCAACATGAAGGCCTGGAGGACGGTGCGCATCGACAGCATCCAGACGGTCCAGAGGTTGGACAACTTCTAAGAAAAAGTATCCGCAAAACCTGCATTTGGATTTTTGCGGATAAATAACTCTCCGAAACAACCGAACGAGGATTGCATGCGATGGAAGAGAACTACTGGGGCAAGCATGTCCTGATTGACTGCGGCAACTGCAATAGAGATGCAGTCAAAAGCAAAGAGACTATTGAGGCCTTCCTCAAGGACCTCGTAGAAAAGATCGATATGAAGGCCTATGGTCCTCCAATTCTCGAGCACTTTGCTACGCATGACCCCGCTAAAGGCGGTTATACGGCGTGTCAAATGATCGAGACCTCTCTAGTTGATGGGCACTTCGTGGATGCTACTGGTGATGCATATATATCAGTACATTCCTGTAAGGAGTTTGACATCGAGACCGTCAAGACCGTGATCGAAAACTTCTTCCATCCAGGAACCATGAAGGTGAATGTTGTCTATCGAGCCGCTTAGACCATACACCGTTTATCTGATAACCAACGTAGTCAACAACAAGGGCTACGTTGGTTACACTGTAAAGACACCGGAACAACGGTGGAGTGAGCATGTTTATCTTGCTAAGACCCCAGTGAAACGACGGTTATCTCAGGCAATTAGAAAATATGGGCCAGAAAACTTCCGTATAAAATGGATAAGCACTGCACCTACTCTAGAGTTGGCTAAACTCTTCGAAGAACGCCTCATTCTTGTTCTTAATACCTTCGGCCAAGGATATAACATGACCAAGGGCGGTGACGGCAGCGGTCCACATACCGAAGAATACAAGAGATACATGAGTGGTCTTATGAAGAAGCGAGTCTTTAGTAAGGAAACTCGAAAGAAAATGAGTGATAGTGCTAAGGGCAAACCCAAATCTGAAGAATTCAAACGCCAAGTCAGCGCTAAACAAAAGGCAGATCCAAACATCTCGGAGCGCAATAGACGTTCTGCACTTCTTGGGCATGCAAGAAAAGCCGCACTAAAACTTCAACAAATCTGAAAGTCTTTTATATTATGACTGATGATAAAGAGCCCCCCGAACATAAATTTGGACGCGTCGGCCTCTGTGCCGGCGCGTTCGACCTACTTCATCCTGGTCATCTCGACCATCTGCGTCAGGCCAAGGGACGATGCGATTTTTTAGTCGTTGGACTCCACACGGACCCCATGATCGACCGTCCCTTCAAGAACAAGCCGATCCAGACTACCCACGAACGATATCTTCAACTCATAGCTTGTAAGTTCATCGATGGTATCGTGCCCTATGACACCGAACATGATCTCAAAAATATCATGTTAGTTCATGACATCGACATTCGTTTCGTGGGCGCCGATCACGCAGTCGACGATCTTCACTTCGAGTTCTGTGACCTCCACAACATCACCACGGTTTATCTTGAGCGTCTTCATGACTGGAGTACTTCAGAACTGCGTGAGCGGATAATCTGGGCAGAGCACAACAGAGAGAAAGCATGATCTGGGAACGAATCAAAAAACTATTCAAACTAAAGCCGCCCGTGCCCACCGATGGCATGATCGCTAAGGAGCAGGGGTTTCAACTGTCCGACAACCCCTATCGGCAGCATACACCAGCCCACTCCATCTGGCGTGATGACTGGCTAGACATGGCCGGAAGGTTTAGATAAGAGGAACCATGACAGCATTTGAAGAAAACGAAGTCTCCATCAATGCCAACGGCGGCACTGAGATAGCCAAGCGCAAGTTGGAGTCTATCCTCGACACCGAGTTGCTCTCCCACTTCCAGATCGTCAATTCACGAGTTCGTGAACTGAACGAAAAGAAGATTAGAGTATATTGGGCCCACGACCTGCCGCACGATCCCGAGTGTAAGTGGATGGCCGATCCGGACCAGCGCGGTCGGTTCCACAGGTCGGTCTTCATCTCTAACTGGCAGTACCAACAGTTCATGTCCGTCCTGGGCGTTCCGTACAGCCAGTGGTCTACCGTCCTCGAGTCTGCTATAGAGGCAAGCGTCGTCGACTTCGCTGCCAAACCGAGGGACGTCGTCAACCTGTACTACGGCTCCACGCCCCAGCGCGGCCTTGACATCCTGGTTCCGGTGTTCGAGGAGCTCGACAAGCAGCTGTCAAGCCATCGGCTGCACCTGCACGTCCATTCCAGCTTCAAGATATACGGATGGGAGGAGCGCGACCGGGCGTTCGAGCCACTGTACGAACGAATCCGCGCGCACCCGAACATGACCTACCACGGGTTCACGCCCCACGCCGAGCTCAAGCAGCGCCTAAAGGACTACCACGTCTTGGCGTACCCCTGTGTCTGGCCAGAGACCAGTTGTCGGGTGATGCTCGAGGCGATGAGCGCCGGCATGGTAGTCGTCCACCCCAACTACGCGGCCCTGCCTGACACCTCGGGCAGCCTCAACTTCATGTACGCCGGCGACGCAGACCGACAGAAGCACGCCGAAGAGTTCATGCGGGTCCTCGGCAGCACCGTCCTGCTGCTCGCAGACGAGAAGCGCCGGGACGCGATCAACAACCGACTGGCGTTCAACAAGAGCTACGTCGACACCCGGTACGACCTGGGCACGATCAAGCTGAGGTGGGAGAAGATGCTGCACGAGCTGCTCCTCCGGTATCCCACCGAGGAGTCGCGGAGGGTCGCGGGACCGATGTTCACAGTCAGGACCGGCGCGTGATAACCAGCAAGACGCCCCTCCGCATATCCTTCTTCTCGGGCGGCTCTGACATCGAGTCGTTCTACAAGCACGAGCACGGCGCTGCCCTCTCCTGCACGATCGACAAGTACATCTACGTATCGGTGAACCATACGCCCCACACCGGCATACGGACGATGCACGACACCGTCGACGACGCCAACCACGTCGACCAGCTCCAGAACAAGATCATCCGGGAGTCCCTGCGACTGCTCGGCCTCGGGAGCGAGATAACGATCTCGTCTATCGCCGACGTCCGGCCGTACGGCGCCGGCCTGGGCTCCTCCTCTGCGTTCACGGTCGGCCTGCTCAACGCGCTTACCCTCGGCGTCGGCGAGACAGACATGGACGCCTTTAGACTTGCCGAGATGGCCTGCGACGTCGAGATCAACAGGTGCGGCTATCCTATAGGACGACAAGACCAGTACGCGGCAGCGATCGGCGGTGCCAACCTCTTCGCGTTCCAGCCCGAGGGCGAGTATGCCTTCGTAGAAGTGCTCAGCAGCCCGGCCCTGACTGCTGCGATGTCTGACATCGAGGACAAGCTGATCTTGGTATACAGCGGCCGGTCGCGATCCGCGAACGACATCCTCCAGCGACAGAGCGAAGAGATCGCGCGCGATCCGGCAAAGATGATGCTCGTCCGCAAGAACAGGGACCGCGCCTACAAAGCGAAGCAGTTCCTTGAGTCTGGCCAGTACGACTGGTTCGGAGAGCTGCTGCACGAGGCGTGGGAGGACAAGAAGAACATCGTCTCGGGAATGACCGACGACTACCTCGATCGCATCTACCGCGACGCGCGGGAGGCGGGCGCGATCGGCGGCAAGCTCCTGGGCGCCGGCGGCGGTGGCTTCTTCTTGTTCTATGCACCGCCGGAGAAGCGCAGGGACGTGCTCGACGCAGTCGTTGGACAGCATCCCTGCCTGCCGTACGACTTCAAATTTACTCAGGAGGGCAGCTTCGCCCAAGAGGTCTAGGTTGACAAGCATTCCATCTTATGATAAGATAGCTACATGATAGAAAAGACTAACGTCATCCTCTTTCCTAGGATAAATAAGAGGATGACAGAGCCAAGCAGCAACGTGATCCAGTTCCCGGGTACGTACTCTCGTCCCAACACGATGAAGGACGTCACCGACAGCGTCGAGAAGATCAGACAGGTCCACTCCGACCTGGTCATGCGCGACGTAGTTCCGTACCTGCTCATCCACCTCGAAGCTGCCGACGTCTTCAATCCCAACGATCCGACCGGCATAGAGGCAGACGCAAAGCACTCGGCGTTCATGATCGAGGCGGTCCGCTCCTACGTCTTGAAGAAGAACGGACTGAAGCACGCCCTGCAGCCGCTCGCCGAGATGATGTTCAGGACCGACGACGAGGGCACGATGTACTTTACCGACAAGGTCAAGGTTACTCAAGTTCCTATGACTGCAAACGCGGAGCCGAAGGCGACCTGATCGTCCTCGCTACATCATGCTAATCATCGACCTACAGCAGATCGCTATCGCGAACCTCATGGCTCAGCTTGGCCAGCACACGAACGCCCAGCTGCAGCCCGACATGCTCCGGCACCTTATCCTCAACTCCCTGCGGTCCATCCGCAAGAAGTTCGGGGGCGAGTACGGCGAGATGGTCGTCGCTACCGACAACCGCCACTCATGGCGGAAGGACATATTTCCCCAGTACAAGGCCTCGCGCAAGTCTGGAAGGGCCAAGTCCGAGATGGACTGGGGCATGATATTCGACACCCTGGCCCAGCTGCGCGAGGAGCTGCGAGACAACTTCCCGTACCGGGTCATCCACGTCGACGGCTGCGAGGCGGACGACGTCATCGGTACCCTCTGCGAGCAGTTCGGCAACGAGAGCGACATGGCCTTCGGAGAGAGCATCTTGATCGTCTCTGGCGACAAGGACTTCAGGCAGCTGCAGAAATACGGCAACGTCTCTCAGTATGACCCGACGCGCAAGAAGTGGATAACCGAGAGCGACCCCCGCGGGTACCTGCGGGAACACGTCATGCGAGGAGACGTCGGCGACGGCGTACCCAATGTACTGTCAGACGACGACACGTTCGTTAACCCCGAGAAGCGTCAGACGCCCTTGACGGCCAAGAAGCTCAAGCAACTTCTAGACTCTACCTTGATGGACCGCAACGTAGAGCGCAACCGGACTATGATCGACCTGAGCTACACGCCACAGCGCCTAAAGGACGAGGTCATAGACCAGTACGAGGCGCAGGCCGGCAAGGGACGCGACAAGATCTTCCCATACTTTATGAAGCACCGTCTGAAGAACTTAACCGAACTACTCGGAGACTTTTAATGAAGCGAGGAATAGCTGAGGCCCTCGGCCAGATAGCTGCGGAGCCAGACAAGAGCGAGCGGATCACGGCCCTGCGTGTTGCGGCACAGCCGCAGCAGTGCGGAGTGACCCTCCTGAACGTGCTGAAGGCGGCGTTCGATCCCGCCGTCGTGTGGGACCTGCCCAAGGGCTCTCCCCCGTTCAAGAAGAACCCCTTCGACGACCAGGAGGGCATGCTGTACTCCGAGTGGCGACGCATGTACCTCTTCATCAAGGGGGCGAACCCCGTCAAGCTCAAGCCGCTGCGCCAGGAGCAGCTGTTCGTTCAGTTACTCGAGGCCCTGACTCCCGCAGACGCCGAGCTCATGCTCGCGGTCAAGGAGAAGAAGCTACCGTACAAGAACATTACCAAGGCTCTCGTGCTGGAGGCCTTCCCGGGCCTGTGGACCGAGAAACAGAAGGAAGCGAAGAAGAAAGATGTCGAAGTCACGGCACAGGCGTAAGGACGACCTCTGGGAAGAAGAGGACTTTGAGTACAGGATACGACGCGAGCAAGAACTGAGGGACAAGCGCCGCAAGCGCGAGGTCACCGAGCCGGCTGAGGAGGACTTTCAGGTCGGCCCGCCTAGGATAAGACGATGAGTCGCCGGATTGACTGGGAGCGAGTCAGACACGACACGAAACCCAAGTTATCTATCAAGGACGAAAAGGAGAGGATGGCAAACAACTATACCTCTCGATGGCTACAGCGCGCTGAAGAGCGAGAAGCAAAGAAGCAGAAATGACTAAGTTTACGTTCTATAACAAGAAGACCGAGGAGTACGAGGTCTTCGATGGCAGCATCGCTGAGGCCGAGGCACACGAGAAGAAGAACCCCCACCTCAACTGGATGGCCGGGACGCCGCTCATTCACTCGGGTCGGGGAATGGGTCGCATCGACCAGGGCTTCAAGGAGGTGCTGCAGAAGGTAAAGCAGGCGCATCCGCTGGGGACCGTCAACACGCGATGACCTCCCTATACAGGGTACTCGCGCCGCACTTCGTGGCTGGCCTGGTGCTCGATGAAGACGGCGTCGTAGTTCGCGCCGGTCCGATCATAAAGTACATGCGAGAGCAGCGTTGAACGCTTCGCGAAGTCGAAGACTACTGTAAGCGAAAGTGCTGGCAAATCGAGGACGTGAGTGTGATATGAAGTCTGAAGACTCTGTCTATACCAATACCCTGCCCCGCGACACGATGAAGCACGTGGTCGTAGCGATCCCTCGAGAAGAGGCAAAGACCTGGGACAACCGCGAGGGTCGAGTACACGTCCTCCACATGGTCTGGTACGCCAATCCGATCAAGGAGGCCGCTCTAGACGACCTATACATCGAGCTCTCTGAGGACGAAGACTTCAGACTCGAGGACGTAGACTTCGTCCTGCGCGTAGCCGACGACGCTACATCTAAAGAGCTGCGCGAAGAGCTGATAGCGCAGGAAGAGCAGGGATATGAGCTTTAAGCTAGAACTGGTACCCTCGCCGAAGCTAGAGGTGGCAGACACGCCGTCGGGCCGCGTCTACGTGGTGCCGACCGGCATAGGCAAGGACACCCGCACGTACTACTCAGTAACTACCCGCCTCGGCAGACACTTCGGGGTCCAGCAGGGACTCGAAGACTGGAAGAAGCGGGTCGGTCTGGAAGAGGCGAGGCACGTCTCGCAGCAGGCCCTCGCCAAGGGCTCGGCCCTCCATGCGATGTGCGAGGACTACATCCTGAACCGGCCACGCAAGAAGGCGATGCCGACGACCCTGGCGTCGTTCAAGCGAGTCCAGCCCCTGCTGGACCAGAGTCTAGAGAGGGTGTACGGCGTCGAGCACGCCCTGTACTCTCACTCGCTGTTCACGGCCGGCAGGGCCGACGTGATCGGCCAGTGGGAGGGCACCAACGCGATCATCGACTTCAAGACCACGCGTTCAGACGTGCCCAAGAAGGAAGAGCACATCCTCGCCTACTTCTTACAGGCCGCATGCTACGCGATGATGGCAGAGGAGCGCATGCGCATCGAGGTGCCGCACATAGTCGTTCTCATCATCACCGAGAACGACAGGCCGCAGGTGTTCGCTAAGAAGACGGACGCCTACCGCGAGCAGGTGACGGACATCTTCGTGGAGGAGCCAGAAAGATACAGATGACCCAAGATCCTGACTACGCCTACAGTTCCCTGCCCTACTTCTTGTGGGTCATGTGGCACCCGACGAAGTGGAACCTGTGGTGCCGGCGTGCGTTCGCCCTCACGATACCGGTCAGCGCACCGGTGTGGCTGGTCTCGATGAGCACATTCACCGTCTTGTTCTATGTGCTCATCGTAGCTATAGCTATCTTTAATACAGTCTTTGGTGAGTTGTGGGACAGGCGAGACGGCGAGTGACCGCAATCATCGCAAACGCCTATCTTATCCTATTCATCATGCTCGGGATGTACCTCGGCGCGCTTACTCGTAAGAAACTCGGGTGGCAATGGCAATGATAGTCAACGTCTACGGCAGGCATGATACCGTTCCCGCCGGTGTCATCAAGAAGGCGGTGACGGCCTATGCAGAGTACTTAATGAAGCCGCGGGTACTCGACGACCTCCAGGTAGACGTAGACTTCGAAAGAATCTACCCGGGCGACGCGGTCGTTGCCAATATATCAGGCGAAGGGCCGGCGCGCGACTTCGAGATAACTATGGCGCGACGTGGCTCTAAGAAGAAGACGCTGCTGTCTCTGGCCCACGAGATGCGCCACGTCGAGCAGCTAGCGACCGGTAGACTAGTGATCTGCTCTACTGGACGACGATGGAAGAGGAAGCGCTACGCACCGCGCACGCGAAGGGCCGAGGTCCTCAAGAGACTGCACGAGCTGGGACTGCGCCCGGGAGAAGTGATCGGCGCCCTAGCTGACGCCAACACCAAGAAGATGATGCTAGAGCTTATCGAGAACGTCAAGTACATGCTCACTCCGTGGGAGAAGGAAGCGTACGCGACTGAAAAAGACATATACAGGCAGTACAGGGGATGACTAAGCAGAACTCTATAGTGACCGGCAAGGCCGAGCTCGAGGCGCTCCGCGAGGCGTGTCGCCTGTCGGCCAAGCTGCGCGATACTCTGGCCAAGAGGGTCAAGCTCGGCAAGACGCCCCTCGAGCTGAACGAATTTACTAGAGAATGGGGAATCAAGCACGGGGTGAAGAACGCCCTCAAGGGCTACCACGGTTTTCCCTCGTACGTCTGCATATCAGTAAACGACGCCTGCTGTCACGGCGTGCCCACCGACCGGCCGTTCGCTTCGGGGGACGTAGTCAAGCTCGACGTGTCTCTCAAGTTTGACGGGTACCACGGGGACACCTGCACTACCGTCATCGTCGGGCGAGGCACTCCGACGGCCGACAAGCTGCTTCAGGTGGCCGAGGGCGCGACGCGAACCGGGATCAACCACGTCAAGCCAGGCGCCTGGACCGGGAGCATAGGACACGAGATCGAGTCGTACGTCAAGTACCACGAGCACCAGCTGCTGCGCGAGTTCACGGGACACGGCATCGGAAAGCGCCTTCACATGGGTCCGTCGATGCCGAACTGGGGACGCATGGGCACCGGGGACATCCTGGTCCCGGGCATGGTAGTCACCGTAGAGCCGATCATCGTCTCGGGAAGCACCGCGACCAAGATTCTCGAGGACAACTGGACGGTACAGACCCTGGACCGCTGCCTGGCGGCACAGTTCGAGCACACGATACTAGTCACCCAAGACGGACACGAGATCCTTACCTGAGAAGGTACTGGTTGACTAATAAGCACCATAAGTATATAATCTACTTATGAGTTTAACACAGACAAAGGAACACACATGAGTCACGCAATCGAGCGCTTGGAAGACGGCACCTACGCAATGGCGTGGGCCGGGGACGTACCCTGGCACGGACTCGGGTACAAGGTCCCGAGTGATCTAACGCCGACCCAAATGTTAAAGGCCGCGCACCTCGACTGGGAAGTCGAGAAGGTCCCGGCCTTTGCTATCTACGAGGGCAAGAAGATCGCGGTGGGCCGAGAGGCGCTCGTTCGCAAGTCGGACGGCAGGGTCCTCGACGTGGTCACCCCGGACTGGAACTCGGTCCAGAACAAGGACGCGTTCGAGTTCTTCGACGTGTTCTCTCGCGCCGGCGACTGCGACATGCACACCGCGGGCTCCCTCCAGGACGGCAAGATCGTCTGGGGCCTCGCAAAGATGAAGGAGTCGTTCGAGCTGTTCCGCAACCGGGACAAGATCGACGCCTACCTGCTCTTCACCAACTACCACAAGTACGGCTTCGCGACCGACATCCGGTTCACCCCGGTGCGCGTCGTCTGCGCCAACACCCTGGCCCTGAGCCTGGCATCCAAGGGCGACAAGGTCGTCCGAGTGTCACACCGACGCGAGTTCGTGGCCGACGAGGTCAAGGAGACGCTGGGCGTGGCCAAGGAGAAGCTGGCGAAGTACAAGGAAGTCGCCAAGTTCTTAGGCTCCAAAAAGTACAAGGAGCAGACCGCGAGCGAGTACTTCATGGAGATGTTCCCGAACAGCACCCGCAAGGAAGAGAAGAAACTCGACGCGAGTCGCATGGCCAAGATGGCGATGGACATCGTCGAGACCCAGCCGGGCGCCGAGTACGCCCCGGGCACCTTCTGGAACATGTACAACGCGGTGACCTTCCTCACCGACCACGAGATGGGTCGCACCGACGACGCCCGGCTGACCAACGCCTGGTACGGCGGAGCGCGCAAGCTCAAGGTCCGCAGTCTAGAGAAGGCGGTGGAACTTGCCAACGCCGCGTGAGGTAAGTCGTCTACGCAAGATCAACGAGCTTAGACGACTGCTGAAGATCGAGAGCCTGCTTCGGCAGGCTTTCAAGATGGCCGACGGCGAGGGTCTGTACCTCGGCGCCGGGCGTGACGACCGATTGCCGGAGAACAAGCAAGAGGGTCCGATATTTCGACAACTTAGAAAGCTGACCCTGTCAGCTTAGGATGGACTGACGTGCCTACAGGATATACCTACCCAGTATGCGAGGGGAAGATAACTACCCTCAGGGACTACGCACTCAACTGTGCGCGTGCCTTCGGCGCTCTGATCAGCATGCGCGACGAGTCCTCGGACGCGCCGATCCCCGACCGGATCGAGGCCGATCCTTACTACAGCGACAGGCTCCGCGAGACCAAGGACGAACTCGCAAGACTCAAGCGCGAGGGGCATGGCATGGCCTGCGCCCGGGCCGAAAAAGAGTACAACAAGAGGAAGGCCGAACACGAGAAGGCGTACCTCGACTGGCAGGTAGAGACCCTGCGCCTGGACGAGATGGCGAAGAAGGTCCAGGGATGGAAGCCGCCGACGCCCGATCACCAGAGTCTCAAGACCTTCATGCTCGACCAGCTCAGGATCTCGAGGTCCAGCAGCTACCAGCCAGATCCAGTGCCCAAGCTATCCGGACAGGAGTGGGCGGACAAGGAACAGAAGCGCCTCGAGCGTGACGTCGAGTACTATACGAAGGAGCGGGACAAGGAGCGTGACCGGGCGCTCGGCCGCAACCAGTGGCTCGCCGACCTGCGGAACTCGCTGTGACCGGCAGTACCACCCGACGACACCGCCACCAGCGGCCCCAACTGCCGCTAGTGATGACCCTCCGATCTAACAAGGTCAAGGACCAGCGTACCGGAGAGGTACTCACGGTCCGGCGCGCGCTCAGGAAGGGCGCGCCGAACCGGCGCACCGTCGCATCTTGCAAGGACGAGAAGCGAGAATACTTCCTACACGCAACCAAGGGATACAGGAGTTCTAGGATATGACTACAGGCACGCGCTTAAGCATTCCCGTGAGGAACGGGGCGATCAGCATAGGCGACTTAATCGCTTGGGCCTCAGATCAGTACGGCATCCGGACCGGCAAGGTGTGGCGCATCACTGAGAAGGACTTCACGTTCAATATCGGGGTCAACACACAGGGCAGGTATCGGATGGGCTCTACCGAGAAGGTCGCTCTCTACAACATGAAGAACGTGCACCGACTCGATCAGCTCATTCAGTCAGTCAAGCCGGTCGCTGCCTAACTACTAGCGCCTTGGAGGAACCAATGAAGAGGCTTTTTGAGATACGGGTAGGCCAAGAGCACTACCACGAGTACTTCGAGAGGAAGGCAGACGCAAAGAAGCGCCGCGACGTTCTGATCGAGGAGGGCAAGAACGCCCGGGTATCGCGCGGGCCAGACCACGCCGACGGAGCCAGTAAAGATGTATGAGATGATCGGATTCGCCCTCGTGCTACTGGTGTTGCTGCCCCGATGACCAAGTGCGCACTCTGCGACCAGGGTATCCCTAGACATATGTGGTTTCCGGGCGTCTATACCCATAGACTCTATAAAGAATCGTTCGATGTCGAGTGCCGTAAGAACTATTCTCGTGAAATAGAATGGATCGAACCACTTAACCCAAATAAAGAAGTTACACCTAAAACAGTTTTAGACCGCGTCAAGCAATGGTTTTCTTCTTGAGCAGTGCGGCCTTAACACCTTCTGCAATGTTCTTTCGATGCTGTTCAGACAATTTAGGACTATGACGAACAATTCGACCACCATTTTGGCGCCATCTTGCCCAAGCTTCCTTCAGTTTTTGCTTGTGATTATTACTGAGTTTCTTTCCACAAAGTCCTTCAGAGATATGCTTCGCGTGTTCTTTACTCTTCGCAACCCCAATATGAGAAGCAGATATCTTTTTGCGAGTTGTCGAGGAGTGCTTAAATCCTGGTGTAAGACCATCTCTTCCATTTTCATGAATGAGGTTTGCCCATTCTGGAGACTCAGCGATGTTGTGCTTAAGTGAAAATTCTAGAGCCGCCGATTGTAGCGCATCGCTGTCGGAAAAACTTCCGATGACTGTTGTCTCTACTAAGTTACCATGTTTCTTGAGATGATTATTCCAACGAGTACCAGAACCTCGATACCAATACGGATCTTGCGTGGTCTTCCCAAAGTATTTGAGACCTGTGATCTTATGCTTTTTGATATAGAGGTAAATAGACATGGTAGAGTTATTTATCTAAAGTAAGGGAGTTCTGCCGTGACTGACATAGACGTAGACCCGTCGGACTGGGCCGAGAGCATCTTCGCTGCGATACTCGACGAGGTCGAGTACTACCAACGGTCCACGATGGACACCACCATAGTCCTCGACCGGCTCCAGGACATGCGGCACCAGCTGGTCCTTGCGATCGAAGAAGAGATAAAAGCGCTGATAACATGAAGTTTGGAATAGTAAGCGACCTACACCTCGAGCACCGCAGCCCCGAGGGGCGCAACGAGCTGCTCAGGAAGATCAACGCGTCTGACGCAGTTGTAGTCCTGAACGCGGGCGACCTGCACCCCAACAAAGAAGAGCGCGCGCGGTTCTACGGAGAGACGCTCCGGCCCACATACTTCGTAATGGGCAACCATGACTACTACAGGAGCAGCCTCACGCGCGACATGGGGTCCACCGAGATCAACGGCATCAAGCTTGCGTGGGCCACCCTGTGGACCAACTTCAGGATGGATACAGAGTCGATGGACGAGGCCGGCAAGAACGCCGACGCCGCGTACCGGTTCATCACCGACTTTCGTCTGATCAGCAAGCTCAGGCCCGAGGACATGATCGCCGAGCACGACGCTGCCAGGTACTTCCTGGCCAACTCGGGCGCAGACGTGATCATGACCCACTTCCCTCCGTTCAAGGAGGCGACGCACCCGCGCTTCGCGCAGGCCAGAGACAAGTCTACTCGCCGGCTCAACCGCTACTTCGTCAACGACATGGCAGACTGGTACAAGACCCTTAAGAAGAAGCCACAGCTGTGGGTGGCCGGACACACGCACGACCAGTTCGACTTCGTGCACGAAGAGACCCGAGTCGTCGTCCACCCCCTCGGCTATCCGCACGAGCACACGGTGGACGAGTACGAGCTCAAGGTCGTAGACATCGAGACGCGAGATGAAGAATAGGGTCGAGGGCCTGGTGCTCATTCTGATCATAGCGATACTGGCGGGCCTCTTCTTCATGGAGCACGTGTACTACAGACAGTACAACAGGCTCAGCCACCAGACCACGTCGGTCAGCCACCCCTAAATAATCAACATCGGAGAACTACCTTGAAGTACTTACTCGCTGCTGCAGCACTACTCTTTTCTATCGGAGCCGCTGAGGCCAAGGGACACGCATGGTTCCTAGCTCACTCGCACCGGCCGGGCGGCTGCAACGCAGTCGCTGCCACCTACTATGACTCGGGAAGAAGGACGGCGTCTGGCGAGGCGTTCCGTCCCGACGGCGTCACCGCGGCGCACAAGACCCTGCCGTTCGGCACCCGCCTGACCGTCCACGCGCCAGACACCGGCCGATCGGTCACCGTGCGGATCAACGACCGCGGCCCGTTCGTGAGGGGATACGCCCTCGACCTGTCTAGGGGCGCGATGCGACAGCTCGGGTCCCTCAAGACTCGCTGGGTCTGTATAGCATGATGTGGATAACCGGACTAGAGGCTAACTTTCTTTTGTTTGCACTCGATGCCTACCTCGGTGTAGACGCCCTCGGCAAGATCATGTCGACCAAGCACGGCTACAGTCGCGAGGAAGTACAGCACTTGCGCAATCGTCTATTCGATAATCACCAACATCCAAAAGAAGAATATGAGTAATGGACGAGGCCCTCCTCAAGTGGCTCGGGATCGCTGTCCTCGGACTGATGCTGCTCGGCTACGCAGTCAGTGACGCCGATGCAAGGGGACACAAGAGGGCGCGCGAGCGCGCGTACTCTCCTCCCTACTCGGCCCTAGTCGCTACTGAGGACGGTAAGGTACTCAAGAACGTCGCGGCCGACGAGCTGCGGCACCCCGCCTCCCTTACCAAAGTCATGACCCTCTACCTGCTGTTCGAGGCCCTGGACCGAGGCGACATCAAGCTGAGCGACGAGCTGACCATGTCGGCCCACGCAGCAGCTGCTGCTCCGTCCAAGCTCTGGCTCAAGCCTGGCGACAAGATAACGGTCGACACCGCCATCAAGGCGATAGTCACCCGCTCGGCCAACGACGTGGCGACGGCGGTCGCAGAGCGGATCGGGGGAGACGAGAAGTACTTCGCCTACCTGATGACGGTAAAGGCCAGCGACCTGGGCATGCCCAACACCCGATACAAGAACGCCTCCGGCCTGCCCGACTCGGAGCAGTGGACCACGGCACGGGAGCAGCTCATCCTACTGACCTCCCTCAAGCAGCAGTTCCCCAAGTACTACGAGTCGTTCAGCGTGAGGTCGTTCGTCTTTCGCGGGCGCATCATCGAGACCCACAACAGGCTGCTCGCCTCGGGCATATCTGGCAAGACCGGGTACGTCCGCGCATCCGGCTTCAACTTCGTCGGAGCCGCCAAGGGACTGTACGTCGCCGTGTTCGGGGGCAGGAGCGGCAGGGACAGGGACGAGCGCGTCCGCTCACTGATCAACGCGACCGATAAATAGGGGGCAGTCGGAGAGCACGTCTTGAAGCACCTATCAGAGATCCTTAACGAACTCACTAAGAAGGAACAAGCGCACATCAAGGCGCAGCAGAAGCCTGGCTACGGCCGCAGGATGTCGCCGGCCGAGCGGGCCGCGGAGCTCAAGCGAAAGAAGAAGAACGCAGCCCTCCGCCAGTCTCGGATGTATGCAAGGAGCGGCGGTCTCTGATGAAGCGATTCTCAGAAGTCATCAACGAACTAAAAACCGGCACCCTGATCTCTTACGTCGACAAGGCCTCTAACCAGCTGCCAGGACTGGTTCGGCGAGAGGTCAATCGGAAGAACCGAGAGAACAGGAATCCGGGCATGTCTAACGCCGGCTCCTTTGAGATGTGGCTGAAGGGCGACAACCGGCGCCGGGGGCTCCAGGCAGCAGCACGAGCACTAGCAAGGAAGAAATAGGATGCGCAGGCCATCGCTAACGAGCAAGATCACGACAGCACGGGCGTCGTCCAGGACGTCTAGCATCACCGTATCCAGGAAGGCCCCGAGCCGTCCGCAGCAGTTGCCTCCAAAGCCGATCAAGACCAGGTAGTCACACCCGAGTCAATGCCGGTTGACACCGCCCGCTCCTAGTGATATAATGTCCCAGTGATCGAAGAACTCAAAGAAGAACTCCGGGTAGAGAAACTCAGGAACCTGCGACTCGTGCGCTGGGTCGCCGACCGCAATCACTTCATCGAGAGCAAGGGACTCTGGAAGGAGTTCATGGACTACAGGCCCACGGACTACCCGGCATATCGACCAGAGGGACCCTATGCGTATCAAGTCGATGTCGGCTATCACCAGTCGACGTCGACCCTGTGGCAAAGGATCCAGGAACGACTCAGGAGTCTGTACGCGTGACCATCAATACGGTACAGACGGTGAAGGATAGGATAAAGGCAGCGACTAAAAGCTATGGCTTTGAGGCGTGCCTCGATAAGATCATCCCCGGACTCGTCCTCGAGTTCGGCGTGGCGCGCGGCTATACGACCAAGGAACTCGCTGCCCTGCTGCCTACTCGTACCCTGTACGGGTTTGACTCGTTCTTGGGACTGCCAGAGAAGTGGGAGGCCATGGCCGAAGCAGGCACGTTCGCGTGTAGCATCCCCGAGGACCTGCCAAAGAACGTAGAGTTGGTCGTCGGCCGGTTTCAAGATTCGCTGCCCGGCTGGCTCGTCCAGCACCTCGGAGAGACCGTCTCGTTCGTTCACATCGACTGCGACCTGTACTCGTCTACCCGCTACGTCCTCACTCAGCTCGCGCCGCGCTTCGTCGACGGCACGGTCCTCGCGTTCGATGAGCTCGTGGACTATTCAGGATGGGAGAACCACGAGGCCAGGGCCTTCTCTGAGTTCTTGAACGACACCGCGTTCGACTACGAGTGCCTTGGCGCCTCGCTCAACAAGGCCGCCGTGATACTCAGGAGAAACGCATGACCGTGATCAGGCTGGCAGACTCCGAAGTCTTCACCACAGACTCTTCCGAGTACGAGGTGCTGATCGAGGCAGCCAAATCTATCAGGGGTGTCCCGGGCGCCGTCGTAGAGATAGGCAGCAGGCAGGGCGGCTCGGCCAAGATGATCATCGACGCCCTCGAACAGAACGGCGACGCCAACCGTCCCATGTTCTGCATCGACCCCTACGGAAACATCGACGTCCTCTGCACCAACCTCAACCTGTCCGAGCACTATCCCGACGTGAAGCTCGAGGGCGACCCGAAGTCTACAGATATCGTAGCCCCGATCAAGCCCGGCTTCACCAACGCGATGCGAAACTGGTGCGTCCCGTCTCTGTATTACTGCGCCTACAAGGCCGGCCTGAACTTCACGTTCTTCTGTCTCGAGGACACCGAGTTCTTCGCGCGCTACGCAGACGGAGTGCCTGTGTACGACGAGGTCAAGAGGATAGTCAACGAGTACGCCCTGGTGTTCTTCGACGGCCCGCACGACAACCCGAGCGTCGTCGCCGAGACCCAGTTCTTTATCGACCGGTCAGTACTCGGGACCGTGTTCGTGTACGACGACGTATGGATGTACGACCACGCCCGGATCGAGGAGATGCTGCTCGCGTCCGGGTTCCGCGTCAAGGAAAAGAAGAATGTCAAGGCCAGCTACATGAGGATCAAATGACTGCTACACTAGACGAGATACAGTTCTTACTCGACTGCGAAGCGATGTACTCAGAGAAGGGAGAGGCGCACCTCACCTTTGTCTCCATATCGAGGGATGAAGAGAAGATCGACGAAGAGCAAGCCAAGCGCATGCTCTTCGAGTGTCTTTCTGACCCCCGGTACAAGCTGGTCAAGGAGTGGCGCCACGACCAGCTGGTCGCCTGTCACAGACACATGAATGACAAGGTGCCCGGTCCGTGGACAGCACCGCCGATGCCTAAGGAGTGGGAGGACCCCAAATGAACGAAGATAGATTGTTGAAGAGACTAACGACGAAGATCAAGGAGCGTCGCAGAGATATAGCAGAAATTCCGTTTGGACTTGCTGCGAGTGCCGAGGATGCCAACCTCGGCATCGCGGGCCTGGTCCGTGAACTTTACTGGATCTTCAAGGACGAGAACGCGCGGCCGTACTACGAACTGTCGTTCGATGCTGCATCTATGTGCTACGGCGTCATACTCCACAGGTCCTGCGGCACGCGACACATCGCGCTCGTTTCAGACAAGACAGGCGGAGAGACCATCGTCAAAGAGCTGAACCTCTTACTCGACAAGCTCGATCCGCAGCATGATCTTTGAGCGCAGCAACGAGGACGAGTACAAGCGCTGGTTCGCCTGGCGCCCCGTCATACTGTACGGGCCCGAGGAGTGGGACCGCGAAAAGATGACCGGCTCGTATCCTCGCGTGGTCTGGCTGTGCTGGGTCTGGAGGATGCGACACCGGCCGAGGACCTACTACGCCCTGGGCGACTACTGGGAAGCAGAGCGCCAGGCAGAAGAACACAAGGAACCGTATAAGCATGACCCAGCTGTTTGACGTACTCAAGCCAGAGCGACTGACGTCTATCGTCGACGTCGGGGCGCATCCCGTCGATGGCGCGCCGGTATATGCCGGCATGCTGCAGCAGGGCTACTGCGACGTGATCGGGTTCGAGCCGCAGCTAGACGGCCTGTCCGAGCTGACCGCAAAGAAGACACCGCACGAGACCTACCTGCCCTACTGCCTAGGCACCGGTAGCTCTGCCGTTCTAAAAGTATGCAGCGTGCCCGGCATGACCAGCCTACTGGAGCCGGATCCGGCCAGACTCAAGCTGTTCAAGAACTTTGAGGCGTGGGGGTCGGTGGTGAGGCGACAGGGCGTCCAGACAAAGCGGCTGGACGACGTCGAGGAGATAGTCAACATGGACCTGCTGCGGATGGACGTGCAGGGATCAGAGCTGGCCATCATGCAGGGAGGGCTAAGTAAGCTACGCGACGTCGTCGCGGTGCATCTCGAGGTGTCGTTCGTCCCCCTCTACAAGAACCAGCCGTGCTTCGGCGAGCTTGACGTCTTCCTGCGGGGATTCGGGTTCATTCCTCACCTGTTCTCGACGATCAAGGGCTGCATGCTCAATCCGATGTCTGACCAGATAAAGGAGGTATATACTCCGTCTAAGCAGCTACTCGAGGCCGACGTCCTGTACGTCCGCGACTTCAATGTATGGGAGGTACTACCGACCGAATCACTGAAGCACCTGGCCATGCTCGGGCACTACTGCTTCGGCAACGACTCCATCGACCTCGTCGTGCGCTGCCTGACAGAGCTGGTGTCTCGCGTCGATAGCGGAGTCGTAGTTCCCCCGGACAGTCCGTTCCTTACCTGGATCAAACAGGCCGATCTGTACGGTCCTAAATAGTGCATGCGCACCATCGCCGCCGTCATGCTCCTCGTCCTGTCCGTAACTGCTGCGGGAGCATCAGACGCTGACCAGGTGAAGTCGGTGATCGCTGCGGTACGCGCAGGCAGACTAGACGACGCAGACGCGTCGGCCAAGCCGATCAAGGACCCCACGTACTGGAAACTTGCTCAGTGGCTGATCCTGCGCGCCGACACCGTAGCACCGCGACCCGAGCGCTTTCGCGCGTTCCTCATCGGCTCTCCTGACTGGCCGCACCGGAGACTGTTCGAGTACCGGGCATCGGGCACGCGCCCTCCCGCGCCGGTCATCGACGCGTGGGTGGCGCGCCGGCTCAGGGTGCGCGAGCTCCTGGACGCCAGAGACTATCGGGGAGCCTACCAGCTGACGGTCGACACGCCTGCCCCGCGCGCAGAGAACCACCGGATCGACTGGGACTTCACGGCCGGCTGGATAGCCCTGAGGTACCTCGGATCGCCAGGCCTCGCGGAGGCGCACTTCGACCGGATGGCCCGCGACACCGTCAATCCCCACGCACTAGCACGAGCCGGGTACTGGCTAGGGCGCACCGCCGACGCCCTCCTAAACTTCGATATGGCCAGAAAGTATCGCGAGGATGCTGCTGCTTATCCATCTACCTATTACGGTCAATTAGCACGGACCTACATAGGTCTACCGATGACCGTTCCTCCATTGCCTAGGCCAGACAAGGAATCGTCGATAGGAATGCGTGAAGTTCTGCAAGGAGTCGGCCTGCTGTATGAGCTCAATGAGCCTGAGGTGGTAAGTATGATCTGTGCTGAGTTAGGCGAGTCCTCGTCAGATGCTGCCGGATTACTCGCCCTAAGCAAACTCGCAATCGAGAACAGAGACGGTCGATCATTACTGCTGTTAGGTAAGGGCGCCTACTCCCGTGGCTTATCGTTCGACAGATATGCATTTCCACAGTTTGGCTTGCCACAGTATACTCCAATAGCCAAGCCAATCCCGCCTGAATTGACATATGCCATCGCACGAACGGAGTCACATTTTAGTCAAAAGGTGCTCAGCACTGCTAAGGCCGTTGGTTTGATGCAGGTGACGGCAGCTGCGGGAGAGGATACTGCTAGACGTGCTCGTGTAATCTATGATTGGAACAGACTAGTAAACGATTCCCAGTACAACATGGCGATGGGCGCAGCTGAGCTTTCGTTCCTCTTAACAGAATATAAGGGGGACCTTCTGCTCACCGCAGCCGGATACAATGCTGGCCGTACTAGGGTAAGGCAGTGGATAGCAGCTTATGGTGACCCAAGGGATCCTAAGGTAGACAGGACTGATTGGGTAGAAAGGATACCGATTTCTGAAACGCGTAACTATCTGCAGAGGATAACAGAATCAGTCGCCGTCTATAAATATCTGATGGAAGGAAATTGATCAATGCCCTACCATCTTTACATCAAGACACACCGGCAGACAGGACTCAAGTATCTCGGTCAGACATCCCAAGACCCATTCAAATACAACGGTTCAGGTAAGTACTGGAATCAACATCTCAGAGTCCATGGCGACGACATTCATACCGAAATTGATAGCATTCATGAAACTTTAGAGAGTCTACGCAAGCGGGGTCTAGAACTCTCGAAACAGCATGATGTAGTCAACTCATTGGACTGGGCCAATCTGACACCTGAGGCAGGAGATGGAATAGCGCCCGGCAGTACTTGGAATCTATCTGAAGTAACTAAACATAAAATAAGTTTAGCACTGGGGGGCGTAAATTATCTGAAGAACATCGAAAGAAAACCATTCTTGCCCTCAAAAATCGACCGTCTCCGTCTAAAGAAACCCGACAAAAAATACGTCTAGCACTTATAGGTAGATCTCGTTCAGAAGAAATCAAACAGAAAATTAGTCTAGGACGTCGAGAACAGATCAAACAAAAGGCCCAGCGAAAGTAGAATTACTAGACTTAGGGAAAATCATGGCTAGTCGATACCCATTCTATAACGACTTCTGTGATCCTAACTCTGCCTCTAGGCCCCAGATGCGCCGGACGAGCAGTACCACCCTTGACATGCACTAGGCCATAGGAGAAACTCAGTGAAGACGATGACTAAAGAGGCATACGGCGCGCTCGATCTATACAAGGGACACCACGACGCCGTTCCCGAGACATACTACCGGCTCACGTACGCCGCCCCGACCGTGATCTGCGTCCACGCCCAGACCGCCCCCGACAAGTTCGACATGACCCTCGAGTTGGTGGAGCTGACGTGATGCCCCAGTACTACTGCCCCTACTGCGACCACGAGTGGGAGGGAGAGGCCGGCGCGACCTGCCCGACCTGCCACGCCCCGGACCAGTTCGCCGTCTGAGCGGCCGCCGAGACCAAACAGGCATCGGCAGAGGAAGTCAGGCGGCGACTCGAGCGCGCGATCGCGTCAGCCAAGCCGTTCTGATAAGTAGCGAACCATAAAAGAATAGTATCTGACGCGACGCGCCAAAAGATGAGCACGACACAGAAAGCCCGGCGAGCTGCTGAGAAGTCTCGCTGGACCGGTGCACTTAGCCAGGGTAGCCCCTCAAAAAATGATCCGGTGGAAACTGGAGATCAGGCGGTTGGCTAAACTACTGAGCGGCTAGCCATCAAAAGTGCAAACTCGGCACTCTCATGCTTTCAACCATGCGCGAGTCCGGCCCCAAGTCCGCCGGCCGTCCGGGAGTACTACCATAGTCCTACCCGATGCTATGCGGGACAGTCGGACTCGGACGTCGTGCCGGCGCGCCGGATTCTCGTCCCCGAACAGACGAGGCAGGAAGTGCCTGGCGGTGCTCTCGAAGTATCCCTTAGCACGCAGCGTCTCCATAGACTTGCGCGAGCGCTCGGAGCGCTTCCGTGCTGCTTCTTCGCCGGGCGTGAGTCTGTAGCGTCTGGTCATGAGGTATTTATCGAGGGGCGGCCGGTTGCACCAGAGCACCGGTGCAACTCGACCGTCGCCGGGTTGCAACTGCGCTCGAGTGCAACTGGGGGTTGATTGACTAATATTCAGTTCTATGATAAGATCTAGGTACGATGGAAAACGTACTCAGACCAAACCGCGTCTCTTCGCGCCACTTCACCTACAAGTCGGGCTCTCGGCACTTCGTTACCGAGCTCTCGACCCTCGAGTGGCACTCGAGCCAGAACCACTCGGTGTTCGGACCCGTCTACGCAGACGCCTGCGACGAGGGCCTCACCGTGGTCTCCGAGAAGACCGGGGGCGAGGCGGTGTTCGCCGTCGCTGCTCACGAGCACGACCGAGAGGGCGACCTGGTCGCTCACCACCTGGTCTGCGTGTGGCCGAAGAGCCTGCGCGACCTGACGATGACGATATTCAATGACTAAGCTCGAGCTCCGTACAGAGGCGCGCTTCCTCGTCGCCGACTACCTGGCGACCAGACGAGTCACCGCCTGCCCCGCCGGCAGACACGCCGCCGAGTGCTCCTACAACGGCCGACTTACCGCTAGGATGGCCTCGGCGTCCGTAGCCGACTGCAGCGCCAAGCAGGCGTTCAACCGAGCGCGCTTCGGCGGCGTCCAGTTCAGGCGCCACGGACGTACCGCAGCCTGAGTTGCACTCAGACAGAGTGCAACCTCCGGTTTATTGACAAGTAACCCGAACCGTGATAAGATCTAGAGACGATGGAAAATCAACTCAAGTACGCTGACCTCGCCGACATATTCGCCGGCCTCGCCCGACTAGACGTCGACGACCTCCGCGCCGTCAACGCCGCCGCCGTCGCCCGCATCAGGCACGCCAACGCCCTGGCCCGCTTCAACTTCTCCGTGGGCGACCGCGTGAAGTTCACCGACCGCAGGACCGGCACCGACCACGACGGCTTCGTCGTCAAGATCGGCCGCTCCAAGGTGCAGGTCAAGACCGCGACCACTCGTTGGGTCTGCTCGCCGACCCTCCTGAGGAGGAGCGCGGCTATGGCTGATGTTCGAGACAATAAGCAGAGTTGGGATGACGCGGCACGGTAACGTGATACGCACTCGGGCGAAGGACTCCGATGATAGGATCGCCCTACGACTTCTTGGGCATTTCGGAAATGTTCCAAGCATCCCATTCATATCTAAGGAGCTCGATTCCTGCGCAAGCCGGATGGGGCCGGAGATGATGGGGGTTGATGGGAAAAACCTATTGATCCGGCCCCTCCACTTAAAAAGGAAAAGATATGGTCAAATGGTATGCGCTAACGTTTCTCGTAATCGGGATAGGATTGATTGCCCCGTCTAGATCCGCAGGCGAGTTTGGCTTGCCGCTCTATGCTCTCGCCGGATGGGCAAGTCTCATAATCGGCGTTAGCTGGTTTGGGATTCTTGTTTTCATCCGTCTATGATGGGTTGGCTCTCGATTGGCTTATGAAACAGGAGGGTCAAAAGATATTCGTCTGCCTGATATAGTCTATCAAAACATCAGTCGTATGCGGACGCTTACCGGCTGGTTTCGATCCATTGACAACGGGATTGTCGTCAATGGGTATGCAGACAGGCGGCTCAAGGGTGAGCTTCTTCAGGATACCGAAGATTGGCATGAAGAAGATAAGCTTCCGCAGCCGGCGTCTTTCTTTAATTTTCTAAAATGGATGATCTATTCGAAGCATTTTGACTGGTCATCTATCGGTGTTTCGGACGACGGAAATATATTGATTGCGTGGTCGCGACCAAATTTGGCTCTGACGGCAAACTTTTCGGTTGAAAATAAAGTGACATGGACGGCTGCCGTGGAAACCGAAAACGGTCCCGCTCATGCCGTTGGGACGTGTTCGCTTCAACATTTCAAAAAGCAAGCGCTGTTTTACCTCGATCAGGATGCTAGCGCGTGAGCGTCATTAATATCCCAGCCCTGTACGGCGTCCATCCCGAAGACCTGAAGAGAGAACCATGACCGTCGGAGACTTCCCGATTCCCCCCGGCTACGTCTGGAGCGACGCCTGGGGATGGCACTATGCCGGTCCCCCCGACGAACGGTACACCGCGAACACGGTCGTCCAGTTCTACGGAGACGAGTATCCGCTGATCGAGCCGCGTCTCCAGAAGTTACTCGAGATAGCCGAGGCCGCCCTGGCCGAAGCCGTGGTCCTCTGCGGAACCGGCTCGTTCTGGCGCTGCGCGTACTGCGGTGAGATCGACATGAGTCCCGACGACGGCTCCTTCCCCCCACGAGAGCGACTGTCCCACGAGAGAGATGAACAGATGAAGATGAAGAAGGTAGTGGGCGGACTGATGCTGGCCTCACCGGTCCTGGCCCTGTTTGCGGAAAAGGCCTATCTCAAGTATCGAGACGAGGTAGAGGCCTACCTCAAGTCTGAGGGTATGGAATGACGACTGCAAAACTACAGAACGTGACTTACCCAGCCTTCTATGGCTGGAACTCAGCGGCATGGAATTATGCCTGGATCGAGTGCAATGACGCATCTCGATTGGCCGTGTTCTACATGCTGGACGTGCCGATCAATCGTCATGCTCGAGAACTGGCAAAAGACGAAATTAAAAGGTTGACTACTTTTTAGATCTGTGATAAGATCTAACCACGATCAAACCGGGGCGCTGCCCCAGATGGAGACTACACTATGACTGTCTTGAAGGCGCAGGTTTCTGCGTTTCCCGAGTACGATGCGCGCATCGCGGCCCTCGAAGCCGAGAACAAGGCCCTTCGCGCTTCCCAGGCCTCTTCACTCAAGTTGAAGGTCTCGCCGAAGGGCGCGATCTCGATCTACGGACTGGCCCGCTTCCCCGTCACCCTCTACCGTGGCCAGATGGAGCGGCTTCTCGAGTCGACGGACGCCATCCGGGCGTTCATCAAGGCCAACGAGGCCACCCTCTCCGTGAAGGCCGCTGCCTAGCCGGCTATACTCATGCGCACTGACCAATACCTGCGCCGGACGTCTCAGACGTCCGGTGTTACCCCGTGTGACCGTCTCGCCCTATATCTCTGGGACGAAGCAGCCTTCCCTAACGAAGCAAAATTCGGCGAACGCTGGGTCAAGGCCGGCGAGGATATCGAGAAAGATGTCGGCGTCCGCATCCGTGGGTCTGTCGGCGTCCGTAAGGATAAGGTCGATACTGGCGAGATCAGACTGAGAGCAGTCTGGGATGTGAGTGCACTGGCCGAAGAAGTCGATCGGTTCTATACGCACTCGCGTATGGACGACTACATCCGTCCAGCGATCGGCCACCGCAAGAGTCCAACCAGCGAGGTCCATCTGCTCCCGTGGGAAGAGTGCAAGTTGCGGGTAGACCGCTACCTGGCCAAACAGAGGCAGCCGCTTCCGGTGGTGCACCTCAGTGCACTCCAGGCATCTGAGCTCGAAGACATACTGCGAGTGATCAAGGCAGGCAAGCGAGTCATCGCGGCCGAGCTCTGTGCTCGCTTCGGCAAGACTATCTGGGCAGGCGCGCTCGTCATCGAGTCACAGCGACCTCTAACGGTCATCGCGAGTTACGTGCTGTCGTCCTTCAAGTCCTTCCAAAAGGACCTGAGCGGCTTCGAGCAGTTCAAGAATTTAATCATGGTTGACACGGCCCATGATGACTACCAGGACAGGATCGACGAGGCCCTTCGCGACGGCAAGCAGGTCGTCGCGTTCCTGTCGATGTGCAACGGCAGACTCCGCCGGCACAAACTCGACTACCTCTTCGGCAAGCGCGTCCCGCGACTAGTCGTGGTAGACGAGGCCGACTTCGGCATGCACCAGCCTGGACAGGCCAAGGCGCTGATCGCTGCGACGAGAACCGTCGATGCGATCGTGCTCATGACCGGCACTAACATGGACAAAGCAGTCGGACTATGGATGCCCGACTATATGACCTCGGTCGTGTATCCCGAACTGATCATGGAGAAGCGAACGACTCGCGAGTCCTACCACACGACCCTTAAGAAGTTTACCGTCGACCCTTCTCGTCACCAACTCTATGTCGACGTCGAGTTCTATCAGATGGGACTCGCCCGAGTCGTCGAATGGGCGCATGCAAACGACCCCGGAGCATTCCGAGACGACGGCGCCTACCTGCCGTCCTGGACCAAGTTCGCTGCAGACCCAGTCCGAGCCAAGGGCTTCTGGACGCGGATGCTGCAGGCCGTGTTCGAGGGCAAGCACTCCTGGGACGAGTTGAACGTCGACTACCAGATCAAGCGCTCGTCTAAGGACGGGCAGCGCGTCGCTATGATGTTCCTGCCCGGCTCGACTACCAACGTCAATCTTACAGAGGCAGCGGCACTCGCTCAGGCTGCACTTCCGGCATTCCGAGTCGTCCCCATCTATGGTGACACCATGACCAACGGCACCGCCGAGGACAAGGTGCACGAAGAGATCGAGAAGGCACAGGCCGGCCCGGTGCTGCTCCTGAGCGCGGGCATGGCCCAGCGCAGCTTCTCGGTCGGCGCGATCACCGAACTCTACCTCGCCTATGACAGCGGCGACTGCGGCGCGACCGTCCAGAAGATAAGCCGAGCGTTGACGCCGGACCAGGTCGGAAAGATCGGTCGGATCGTCAGCCTCAGCTTCGACCCCAACCGCGACGATAAGTTCGACGCGATGCTGCTCGAGACTGCCATGAACTACAAGCGGACACACGCCGTCGCGACCCTCAAGCAGTCGCTGGCCGCGGTGATCAGCACCATCGACCTCTTTAGCTGCTCGCAGGACGGGCGCGTGAGGGTCGAGTCTGACCCCTACCTGGCAGAGGCGCTCGAGCGCAAGTCGATCGAACGTGTGATCGGCAAGGTAGCGGACCTGACCCTGCTGACCGACGATCAGGTCCAAGAACTGGCCGCTGGGGCGATAAACGTCGCAGGCATGACCAAGCAGGACCCTGCCGACAAGGGCAAGACTCGCCTGACCCCTCAGAAGAAAAAGAAGGGCAAGGCAACCCCGGCGATGGCCAAGCTCGCCGCCAGGGCACGCGAGATGATCACGACTGTCGTCGAGAACGTCGACGTCCTGATCTACGGAACCGGAACGGACAGCGTCCCCAAGGCACTCGTAAAGATCGCCAAGGACAGGGAACTGCGAGACTCGGTCGAGAACAAGTTCGGCATGCGGTTCGCTACCCTCAGCTACCTCTTCAGCGCCGGGGTGATCAACGCAGACGTCCTTGAGCTGACCATTGACAACATGAAGAAGAAGTGATAAGATGTTCCTACCCAGAATAAAGTTCGACCTAGAGCCGTTGGCATGTGAGATGCTGGACCAACTTCCCAAGGAGATTTGGAAGTCTAAGACGACTACCTTCCTGGACCCAGCGATGGCTGGGGGCCAGTTCCCCAAGGAAGTCGAGAAGCGCCTGCGTGCTGCAGGCCATTCCGATGCCAATATCGCTAAGCGCGTCTTTGGAATCGCCGAGGACACACTTGACCTCGGTTACGCCGTAAATAGACACGACTTGGTTGGAACTTACAAGGTTGGTAATGCACTCGAGATGGATTGGAAGATGAAGTTCGACGTAGTTATCACTAACCCACCGTACCAAAACACTAACGGCGAGGCATCCAGCGGCAAACTGTGGCCGCAGTTCGTAAAGAAAGCACTTGGGTTAGTCAAGCCATCAGGATTAGTTGTGATGGTGACGCCGAACAGCTGGACTAAAGGTAACATCGCGCCTCACGGAAGCGGTAAGATCTTCGGCCTGCTGAAGGTGGGGAACTTGTTGACTATAAACAACATTGACTGTAGTAAGCACTTCCATAAGGTCGGCGTTACCTTTAGCTACTTCGTCTATCAAGATGCTACATATTCTGGAAAGACTAAACTCATTCAGAATGGCAAAGAGATAGACGTCGACATAAAGAATATCTATACACTACCTAAGAATATCGGCGCACTGTCGATCATTCAAAAGTTCTACCGGCATCACCAAAAGTTCGCGCACACACTAATAACTAATACTCGAGACCATAAGATAGTGTTGTCTGAAAAGGGCAAGCATACGATCGTCACCGGCGGTAAAAAGGTAAAAACCAACGATACCACTTACTATGATCGTCAGGAGAAAATCATCTTCCCATGGGCTGCTGACGTAAGGAAGGTCTTCAAGGGAAGGTTGATTGCAGGCGAGCAATCTATCTACTTCCTGACCGAGGGAAAGGGTAAGGAACTATACTCAGTTCTTACTTCTAAACTCTATCGGTTCTGTAATGATCAAGTAAAAATGGCCTTCCACAATGAGGGCATGAGGAGTTGCCCAATCGTTCCACTCAACAAGGTGTGGACCGATAAGGAACTCTACAAGCACTTCGGTCTCACCAAGGAGGAGGTCGCTTATGTGGAAGCGCATAGCCACCCACACTGACCAGCACGGCTACATGTCGGGCGTGGAGCGCATGTCCGACCGAGTCAAGGCGACTGGAGAAGTCTTCACCCCCACGCCTCTGGTGATCGAGATACTCCAAGCCATGCCCATCGACTCCTTCGCACCCGGCAAGACCGTGCTCGACCCTGCCTGTGGTGACGGTCAGTTCCTGGTGCCGGTCAAGTACCTCAAGATGTATCACTTCGGCATGTCCGAGCAGGCGGCGCTCGACGACCTCTACGGCGTGGATATAATGAGGGACAACGTTGACCTGTGTCTCGAGCGTCTGGGTGGCGGGCACGTGCTGATGGGGGACGCCCTCTACCCGAGTAAACGCCTTGAGAGCCAGACCGAGGAGGAGCACCTCGAGATGCTCCGACTGTTCTGTCCCAGGACCCTGGACGAGTTCTTCTGACATAGAGCGTCCCACCGGCGCTGTCTACCGCCTCCGTGCATAGATACTGAAGGGCTGTCTCTAGGAACGTGCCAGCAACTCGCTCTGTGTCGTTAACCGCCGGTTGAACAGCCCTCGCCGATTGCAACTTCTGGTATATTTACTACTATTCAGTTTTATGATAAGATCTAACCACGATGAAACGAAGCCCAATCACCCGCGACCTCCGGACACCTAAGTATCGTCCGCGGGTCGTCGCCGACAAGAAGCGCAAGGCCGCTAAAATGGCTTGCAGGAAGTGGTTGACTACTTATCGGTCTTATGATAAGATCTAATCACGATGAACCCGGGCAATACCGCCCGACGATGGAGAATACACATGGCTATCCTTAAAGCGCAGACTTCTGCGTTCCCCGACTATGACGCACGCATCGCGGCCCTCGAAGCCGCCAACGTAACATGCTGTAAGAATGCTTAGGAAATATGACGAGTTATCGTAAGATTTACGAGCAGAACTACGGCCCGGTTCCTAAAGAACTAAATGGGCGGTCTTACGATATTCACCACATCAATGGCGACAAGACAGACAATCGACCTGAGAACCTGATCGCTCTGACTATTCAAGAACACTATGACATCCATTGGAAACAAGGCGATTATGGCGCTTGTCTTAGAATAGCAGCTAGAATGAAGAAGTCACCTCGAGAACTGTCAGAACTGGGAAGACTAAATGCTCTTAGACAGGTTGTTGAAGGAACCAATCCATTCTTGGGTGGAGAAGTCGCACGCAGGACTAATCAGAGACGCGTAAAAGATAGGACCCACAATCTCTTGGGTGGAGAAATTCAACGCAAGCAGGTTCGTGATGGAAAGAATGCCTTAGTGGGTGGAGAACTTCAACGTAAGATCGCTAGAAAATTGCTTGTTGAAGGCAAGCACCACACTCAAATAACCAGAACTTGCCCTCACTGTGATAAGGTTGGTAGAGGAAATGCTATGCTTCAATATCACTTCGACAATTGCAGACTGATGGAGAATAGATAATGGCTCGGCGATCAAGTCTTATCAAGCGCTCTAAGCGTGCCGAGAAGAAGACCCGCTCAGAGACCGAGATACTCAACGCCGCGTTCTACGGAAGCGCAGAACCCGAGTTCGATCCCGCCGTCGAGCTCGACGGCTCGCCGCTCGCGGCTGCCCTGACTTGGTACCAGAGTACACAGACGAACGCCGACACCCTCGGCTGGCTGTACGAGTACCACCAGGAGCGCAAGGCGCCTAAGGAGTTCCTGCGGCGCGTCCGGGCGATCCCGTCCGAGTGGACGCCGCGTACCGCTGGCTTCCTCGCGCGTCTAGCACTGAGGGGCGCCAAGCTGCCCAAGCGCTGCGTCGCCAACGTCAAGAAGTGGACCGAGGAAGCACTCGTCCACGCAGACCGATCGGTCCAGGCCGACGCCGCTAGGGCCGTCAAGGTCGCGCACCGACCGAGCATCCAGGAGCGCATGCGCGACAAGGTCGGCGAGGTCGTCGGCGAGCTCGAGGGCCTGATCGACGACGGCGTCCGCGAGGTGCCACTGTACGAGTACCTGACTAAGATCCAGTTTCCCCCTAACCTCGCGATCCGCATCGCCGAGAAGTTCCGTCCCATTCGAAACGAGCTCGACCAGGTGCTGTTCGGGCAGTACGATACCGCTGACGACTTAGACGCTCAGCTTCTAGAGGGCTACGCGAAGTATCCCAAGCAGGAACTCGAGGCGCTCCACAACGCATACTCGGGCATGATCGACGACGCGACGCGCTACGCCGCGAACGTCAAGAAGCTCCGCGCGCCCCGGCGAGCGAAGCCGATCAGCGTCGAGAAGAAGCTCAAGCGCTTCCGCTACCTCAAGACCTCGGGCGAGCTGCGCACGGCGTCGATCGACCCCGCCAAGTTCCTGGGTACCCGAGAGCTGTGGACCTACGATCCCAAGACCAAGCTGGTGAGCGTGTTCCGTGCAGACGAGCACGACACGGCTGGCCTAGACGTCGCCGGCATCCACGTCTCCGGCTTCAACCAGCACGACAGCTTCAGCTACGGCACGGGCCGCAAGAAGGCCGCCGACGTGATCGACACGGTGTTGAAGGGCACCAGGGCGTCCCTCAGGAAGTTCGCTGCCGAGCTCAAAGCACGACCGCGCCCAGTCACCCGCTCGACCGAGCGCCTGCTGCTGCTGAGGTGCTTCTCGTGAAGCCGTACAGACACGCTAGGTCCTCCGCTGCAAAGTACGGCGGGTTCCCCGACGACTACCTCGCGATCCACGACTACATGGACAGCACCAAGTCGGCCGTCCCGGACGTGCGACACCGCGCGATCCTGCACAGCGCCTTCGGCGTCTTCATCGTCGAGTTTTGCGAGCCCCAGTGCTTCGTGGTGTTCTACCACAGGCGCATTCCCGAGCAACTATCGGTTGACTCTTAATCCGATTAGTGTTATAAATAGATCTGGTTGTCGCTGACGTGCAGTGATAGTCGCAGAGACTCGGGGGCAGTACCCGAGCCCTCCACCTAAGTACTCTCAGGAGTACTTCGGCGGGGGGCAAATAGGTTCGATCTGTAGACGAAGAATGTATCGAGACGATCTCGCTGGCCGAGTGGCCCGTAATCTAAGTGCAAACGACAACGCACCCATGGAATATCGCCTAGCGGCGTAATCCGGAGTTCGGCGGGAACTTGGCAACAGAATCCCGCCACTAATTTGGAGTTCTACATGTACGACTAATCATACGCTTTACTCATGAAGTGCCGGAACTTCAGCTGCATTGTGTAGCTGACAGCACCTCGATAGAGGAAGCTATGACTAGTACTAATCGCTCGTCGCAAAACGAGCAAGTTCGCAACCTGACTAACAGGAAGCCGTACCGTTCGAAAGAACTCAAGGCGCTTGCGAGACGAACAGCACGAAAGTGCGCAGACGGCGCCTGGAGGTCCAGCGCGCCAGTTCTTTACCACGGGAGGACAACGCAATGACAAGTAACTAGGGCGATCATGCCCCGGAGTACTAGTCAATGCCAGTCCTTGCTAAGAGCCTTACTAAGAAGGCTAAGAAGAGCAAGAAGCAGCGTAAGGTCGGACGCAACGCTGTCTTCTGCAATATCTACCGCATCACCCACCGCCGCGAGAGAAACAAGCTGATCCGCCTCGCAAAGCACCTGAAGCGCCATCCCCACGACGGGTGCGCCATCAGGGCAGCCGAGAACGCTAAGAACATCATGGGAATACATTGACAGAGCTCATCGACGCACAGTCCATATTCCTTCTCGAGATCGACCAGCTGATAACAGACAAGGGACTATCGCTCATCGAGGCGATAGTTCACTGGTCTGAGCAGCGCGGTCTCGAGATCGAGTACGCGGCATCTATGATCAAGAAGAACCGGGCCGTCAAGACGAAGCTCCGCGAGGAGGGCGAGAAACTGCGCATGCTGAAGCGAGAAGATGTAGGTTGACTACTTAGCGTAGAAGTGATAATATAGAACTATGAAAGATCCCTCAGAGTCTACCGTACAGTACAGTGTAGGAGACCCCGTCGAGAAGTTCACGGGCGACTACCAGCTCGTCGGCGAGGTCCGCTCGGTGTTCACGACGAAGGCCGGGAAGGTCCGGTACGTCGTCGAGCACGAACCCGGGTTCTTACACATCTACAGCGCCGCTAATTTGAGGGCGGTACGCACTGGCGCGGAGAAGAGCAATGATCGACTGTAACTGCAAGCAAGAGGGTTACGACGACGGCTATGGCGACGGCTATGACGAAGGCTGTCAGGAAGCTATTACGGTTCTAGAGAAGAAGTTCAAGAAACCGTTCAGAGACCTTCGAGCAGACTGGCACGAGCTCAAAGAAAAACTACAGCCCCTGCTAAAGCCGGCCGACGTGAAGACTGACCGAAAGATAAAGCTCCTTAATCTCGCGTTCGACAAGCTCTACGATTCCCTTGACACCGTTTGAGACATACGTCGACTGGATCGCGCTCAGGGCGCACTTCACGACCGACTACGACTACTTCAAGTACGGAGGAAAGATCCGTGCGACGATCGAGTCGTTCAACGTGTCGCCCGCTCGCTTCACGATGGAAAAGATATCTAAGCGTAACGATGCTCATCAGTTCTTGATCTCGATGACTATCTCTAGTCTGAGGGAATGGATCGTGCAGGCGGCAAAAGATCCGGCGATGCTGCAGTACCACATCGGCAGGATGAAGCGAGTCGAGTCGCTCGGATACACGGTGACGAGCGAGGTCAGGACGCTGTACCAGGACAAGGCGCAGTTCAACGACGCGCTGCGCATCACCGAGGAGCGCCACCCGACCACCTACCGAAATTACCTGCAAGACGGGATGTCACTCGAGACACTGACTGTGCTGACGCACCTGACGGGCGCGATACACGAGTGGGACGCACTGCTCGCGCATGATCCGGTGTGGTCAGACATGAGTCGCACGGTCAAGAAGTACTACCCGTTCCTCCAGTTCGACGCAAAAGAGATGACAAGGAAGATAGTAGAGGCGATAGGATGATAAAGAAGAGAAGTGTGAGTCCCCCGATCACTGAGAAGCCGGCGCACCCGGCCGGCGCGCCGACGCTGTTCCTGTTCGCGCGCAACGACATACCGTCGATGAACCCGGGCAGAGCGGCCGCTCAGCTAGCGCACGCTGCTAACCAGTGCGTATTCGACGTTCGCGCTCGGGGAAACAAAGACCACAAAGAGATGCTCGCAGACTGGGAGGACCAGGCAGGAGGCTTCGGCACTACCCTGACTATCGTCGGTCCGTGGCTCGAGATCAATCGCTGCCTCGCCGATCACCTTTACGGAAGGTATGTGTTCGGCGACACGATAAGCGACCCCAGCTATCCGGTACTCGACGGCGCGATCACTCACCTGGTGAACATCAACACTGCTGCGTACTTACTGGCGCGCGGTACGTACCTCTACGACATACGAACTCGCTACGTCCTGGACCTGATGCCGTGAAGAAACCGACGGATCTGCCCAGGGAGGGCGACCGCGTTCGTCTGAGGGGGCGCGGCATCACCGGCACCGTCAGGGACATCCATCCGCAGGTGAAGACCTGGACATGGGTCGACTGGGACGACTGCAAGACGGGACCGCTCATCGTCCACCTGTACGAACTAGAAAAGTTAGATGAGTAAATACTGTTTGACCTTCGGGCCGAACAGGTATAAGATCTATATAAATAACGTACATATTATGGCTACGCACCTTGGATACGTTGTATACTGTGCACACATAGGAGAAACATATGGCACACTCATTCGCTGAGCTTCGTCAGTCACGCAAGAACGAGCTCGACAAACTCAACAAAGAACTCGACAAGATGTCGACCGGCGGCGGTACCCGCACGGCCGACACTCGCTACTGGGCTCCCACCGTCGACAAGCTGGGAAACGGCTACGCCGTCATCCGCTTCTTGACGGCGCCGAAGGGCGAGGACCTTCCTTTCGTCCGTTACTGGGACCACGGGTTCAAGGGTCCGGGCGGTCAGTGGTACATCGAGAACTCTCGTAAGTCTCTCGGTGACTCCGAGAACGACCCGGTCGCCGAGATGAACCAGAAGTACTGGGCAGAGGGCGAGAACTCGCGCGGTCGCAAGATCGTGTCGGGCGACGGCAACGACAAGCCGGGCAGCAAGCGCCGCCTGCACTTCGTCGCGAACATCTACGTGGTGGCCGATCCCTCGAACAAGCAGAACGAGGGCAAGGTCTTCCTCTACAAGTTCGGCAAGCGCATCTTCGACAAGCTCAACGACGCGATGCACCCCCCGGTGATCGAGGGACTAGCGCCCGAGATGCAGCAAGAGGCGTTCAACCCGTTCGACATGTGGGAGGGCGCTAACTTCGCCCTCAAGATCCGCAAGGTCGACGGACAGCGCAGCTACGCCGACTCCGCCTTCATCAAGCCGTGCGCGCCGTTGCTGAAGAGCGACGAAGCCATGGAGAAGCTCTGGGAGCAGGAGTATCCCCTCAAGGAGCTGCTTGATCCCAAGAACTTCAAGTCCTACGCGGAACTGAAGGCGAAGCTCGACCGCGTCATGGGAGACAGCATCACTGCCTCCACTGCCGAGCGGTCGCGCATCGAGGACGAAGAGGCTCCTCCGGTTCGCCGCACCGCCCCGGCACGGCACCCCGTCAAGGAAGACGAGGTCGTCGAGCACGCTACTGCTCAGACCGACCCGCTCGACTACTTCGAGAAGCTCGCGAACGGCTGATCCACGACGGCTACACACCACGACGGATACAGCGCAAGCGAGAAGAGAGCCGGAATAATACCCGGCTCTCTTTTTTTTATGCCGCGGCCGTGTCGTTCCACATGTTCTGATACAGCGACGCGTGAGCGTCAGCAGGCATCGGACGAACGTCGCCTCGGTCCTTTGTCTCTGACCTGTTCTCGATTTGCTTCTCAGACGTCACCTCTGGCCGGTACGACGCCTTGGTTACCGGCCATGGCGTGATCGCCTCGGGAGCTACCCTCTTCTCGGTCTTGGGCGTCGGCTCTACAGATGCATCGCGACGCTGCTCACGGAGTACGTCTCTAAGCGGGTCGTCGCGCGCGAGTTTGTCGCCCATAGACTTATACTCGCCGTCTGCAGCCGGCTTAGGAGATGCTTCGGCAACAGGCTTAGGAGATGCTTCGGCAACAGGCTTAGGTGTAGCATCTGGTGATTTAGTTGCCGTCTGATCGTTCTGAGGATACTGCTTATCGTATTCTGCTGTCTGTCTATTAAATTCATGAGTCCATCCTCGGTCAAATTCTTCGTGCGAGGGACGACTACTAGACATTCCTGGATATGGATTACCACCGGGGTTCGTCGGTTCACCTCTAGGATAGAAGCCCGGCCCCTGTTGGTGCATCATATAGCGCTCTGCCCCAGTGGGTAGCCTACCATTTTTTTTCTTAAATTCTTCGTCATTTTTCTTCCATATCCTAGCAGCCACGCGCGCGTTATCGAGCGGATTGTAGATATTTTCTCCAGGCTTAGCGTTCTTTGCCCATTCTTCTCTACCAATCTGCATCAACCCCTTATATTGCGTTGGTTTGTCTATGTTACTGTTAGGATTCATAGACGACTCAATATTTGCTACCGCTCTTAGTTCGTTTATTGGGTACCCGGTCTCACGCGCTACCTGCTCAAGAGCAGCATTGACCTCTGCCTTACCCGCAGCTGTAGCACGATCAACTGGCACACTTGATCCAGAATGATTATAGCCGCGCGGGCGACCCGTTGGTCCTGGCGTTCCTCCTGCTAGCGCGTCGCCTACCTGACCGAGAGACGCAGGAAAGACTCGCGACAGGTCTTCGCCGAACTTGTCGCCGCCCGTCTTGCGCGCGGTAGTTGGGCCCTCTGTTGACTGAGTAAGCGAGACCAGCTTCGGCTGCATGCTCGGTGGCACAGTGATGCCTCCGCCGCCTCCGCCCGGAGCTTGTCCTCCGCCCGGCGGCGCAGGACCACCCGCGGTGCCAGGAGGACCCTCGCCGCCGCCGACCGTGAGCGCCGCGTTCTGGAATCCCCCGCGGCTCGAACCGGGAGTACCGGTACCGACTGACTTGACGTCGAAGGTGAGCTTGTCGGCCTTTAGAGTGATCTTCTCTGCATGGATCTTGATCTTGTTGTTCGCGGCTTCTGAGGTAAACGACGCGCGCTTTAGTCCCTCTGAGTCTCTGTCGTCCGGACGAGCCGTCCTCAGGTCTGGACCGCCCGTCTGGCGAATGCTGTCGAGACCGTCAGACTGATCTAGACTCATCGGCTTCGGCGCTGGGGTGTCCTTGGTAGCATTAGGAGCGATGTCTGGCTTCTCTACGGCCGTAGCGTCTTCCTTGTCTTTCTTGCCGCTCAGCAAGTACGCTATGGTGCCGACGCCGACGATCGAGGCGATAGCTCCGAGGATGACCTTGGCGTGCTTCGTAAAGAATCCGGCGACGCCTCCTCCGAGCAGGTCGCCGATGATGCCCGAGCCAAACGACCTCTTGAGGTCCTCGAGCGCTGCGCGCGTACCCTTCTGTTCGGACAGCAGCTCGGGCAGTTCTGTTGCCGTAGCCTGAGTAGATTCAGCGATGTGATCGACGCCGACCCTGATGGCCTCGAGCTGGTCTATCGTCGGACTGTCGCTTGGACCGGCCGAGCCCGGGCGCGAAGTCTTTGCTTGGACAGCACTACCGCCGTGGCCCAGGCCAGGTAGTCCAGGCAGCAGGGCGCGCGCGGTCATCCTACCGACGCCCTTCGTTGCCGTCCAGGCGACTTTCCCTGCCCTCGATGCCACGCTTGATACTATGCTGCCTATCGTCATCTAATTCTCTCTTTTAGAACGCCATGGCCGCGAGGGCCCCGGACATAGCCGAGTTCTGTAACTCGTCGCTAGTCGCACTTTTTAGTTCTACGGGTTCTTTTTCTTTGACCGTCTTTGTAACGCGCTGCTCGCGCTCGATGATGTGTATGCTGGGCGTGACTACAGCAGTTTGCGTGTCCTTCATCGCGAGATCCGCTGACTCCTCAGCTAGTCTCTTTCCAGACTCATACTTCAAACGGCCCTGCTCCGCGATCCTTGTAGCGTTAGACTCTCTCGGTGTGTCCGTGAGCTGCTTTGCCTCAGCGAGCTGCGAGCGTACTGCACCAGTAAATTCTGACGTCGGAAGGTTCTTGTCGAGAGTAAACGCGTCGCCGCGCTTGAGGTACCTTGCTGCAGTACCGCTGCCGAGCTGTGCCACTGCCAGGGCCTCGAGCTTCTTTCCGGTATCTGCGTCCTTATAGAGCTTTCCTGCACTCTTGTTGGCGCGAAGTTCACGGTCCTTGAGCAGCAGGTAGCCAGCGTAGTACTCTTCTTGCAGCTGCGGGTCCTTGATGAAGTCTGTGCGGGTGGGCGCCCGACCGGTGCGACCGAAGATTTTTGTGTGAATGTCTCTTGCGTCTTCGTCGTTGAACTGGTACCGGCCGTAGTTAGCGTTGCCTCGGTCCTGCAGCTTGTAGTCGCCGAGCGGATTGCGTCCCCTTACGTTCTTGTTAGAACCAGACTCGATCTGAGAGACGCCGCGGCGCAGAGCAGTGATCTCGTCGACGCTGGCACCCGTCTGTTCCATGACCTTACGGTATGCAGGATGCAGTGTCTCGCCGCGCGAGTCGACGAGTGGCTTCTCTTCCATTCTGATGCCTCCTAGGGTACCGGGATTGATTACTCGTCCGTAGCCGCGAGAGGTCGCTCCGGCAGACGTGTCGTCGTTGTAAGACGGGTTAGTAACGTGAGACGGTAGGGAACGCTCGATGTACTCGTCGCCGCCTCCACTGATCACCTCTGGACCAGAGAGACCTACGACACGGCCGGTAAGCTTGCCGGGGTCGCGCATGACCTCTGGACCGCGCTCGCCGACGATGGTGATCGAGTCGTTCTTGGTATAACTGCGTCTGCGACGGCGGGTACCACCGGTAGCAAGTTCTTGAGTAGGCTTCTGAGCAGGAACGGGCACCGGACCGGACTCGGGTTCTGTATCGTCCGGCTTCTTTGAGTCTGCGGTCTTTTTCTTTTCTTGCTTTGCTTCCTTCTTTACTTCCTTACCGTATATGCCCTCGCTGGCCGCTAGTGCTGGATGGACGCCTCGATATTCGAGATGGCCCTGGTCCCAGCCTGCGCCCGGTCGACCTCCGAAGTCACCGCCCCAGACGATGCCGCGACGGTTTAATATCGCTCGCCATCTCTCTGGATTCTCTTCGACCCACCTACGCATGGCCGGACTCAATAGCACTTGGTCGTCCATGTCGATAGCGTTGCCGTACGCGTGCTGTGACCAGCCTGATCCGCCGCCGCGCTTCATTCGATAAGCATACGAACCGAGGTGTCTGAGAGGCGCGCCGTTCGCAGCTAGGTCGTCGAAAAATCCCTTGAACGCTTCTGCAGACGCGGCATTGACAGTAATCTTACCGTACGCCGTCATCACAGGAACTAGATTCTCTCCTGGGCCGCCGTGCTGTCCGTGCATGTAGTTATAGCCGCCTGGCGACTGTGCCCCGGCATTGAGTGCTGCAGAAGAACCTCCGAGTCCGCCGACGCCGCCGAGACCAGCACCGCCGTTTGGATCAAGAGACGCGAGCAGTCCGCCCGGTCTCGTGAGTACCGAGGCTCCTCCAGCAGAACCTACAGCGCCCAGGGCCGAGCTGGTGCCAGACATAGCACCGGCAGAGAGCGCCGTTGCGTCTTCGCCTGAAGAAGTCAGAGCTGCCGATTGAAACGCGGCGCGACCAACAGACCCTGTAGCACGGCCAGCGCCCTTGAAGATGACCTCGTCTGCCTCGAACGTGATCTCTCTAGCCTCAAGAGTCAGTTCGGCGAGTCGCGTTTCGTCGGTCTCTCTTAGCGACATAGGAGAATAGAGGCCGGGCGGCTTAGTCAGTCTATCGAATACTGAACCCTTCTGTTCTTGTGCCTTCTGATGCTTCTGTATCCTCTTTAGTGCTGCATCAGAACCAGAGTAGTCATAGATCGCCCTTCCGCCAGCAGCACCGCCCATCGAGCCCACGACGCCGCCGACGAAAGCACCTAGAGGGACCGTTATCGGAGCCAGCGGACCTCCTAGTCCTCCGATGGCAGCACCGGCGATAGCTCCGCCGGATCCACCGGCGACAGCACCAACTCCAACCGATGCTGCTCTCTTAGCATCGCCAGTTTCCCAGTACTCAAGTAAGCCCTCGATTACTCCGCCGAGCGCAGCGCCGCCGATGACTCTTCCAGATCTAGCTGCGAGTCTTGCAGCCGCCCTGGCTCCAGCTACTCTTCCGCCAGTCGCTGCAGCCGCTTTAGCAGCCGCGCCGATACCTCCGCCAGCACTCTTTAGTACTTTAGCCTTAGCGATAGTACCGATTACGTCATTCGCAAGGCTGTTGCTGCCGTCAGAGGAAGAACCCTTGTTGTTCTTGATGACTTCTGTAAGTTCAGTAACTGCTTGGATTTCTTTTTCTTGCCCAGCGACCAGCGCTTCTGTACCCTCAGCAGTGCGCTGGGTAAAGTCTTCGATAGCCCCGACTTTTATCCGGAGCGCATCTACCTGCTGTGGCTGGATACCGGCTCCGGCAGGGGCTGCTGCTGGCTTAGTTTTCTCGGTGTAGTCTCTGCCTAGGTCATAGAGACCTCGAGCACCCGGAAGCAGCGCGCCGAGCATGAGCCTTTCGGCGTATCTTACTGGATGACGGAGACCGCGAGCGAACGGCCTAGCACCCGGCAGGATAGCAGCAAGCGTAGAATGAACGGCGAACTCGCCCATCGCAGCGAGGAAGCCAGACTTCTTTGGCCTGTTGTTGACGCCGCCATCTTTCGGGGGCTTCGGTGGGGCCTTTGGTGTCTTTTTGGTTGGTTCTTCAGATGTTTGTCGTGAAACATCTTCTTCGGGGGTCGCTTCATTCTCGACCTCGTCTTCCCAGCGCAGACCGAGACGCTTCATCTCGGCGTCTACGTTTCTCTTGCTGGCACCGAAGTACTGCTCGGCGATGGCATAGACGTCGGCTCGCGGTACCTTCTCCTTGATGAGTTTCTGAAGGAACTGCGCGTTTAGACTAGTCCATGCCTCATATCTGGCCATTAGTGATCGTCGCCGTTCTTAGTGATGCCGTCGATGATGGCCCGCTTCTCTTGGCCGCGAGACCAGCTGGTGATGCCGAGGATAGCGCCGAAGGCGAGGTGGATGAGTCCCCCGCCCTGTAGCGTGATCGGGACCCAGGGGGTATAGGCGACGATGTGGAGCGCCGCAGTGAGCCAAGAACCGATCGGGAATATGATGAAGTCGCAAGCGCAGATCGCGGCGTACAGCCAGCCCATCGTCGGACGCCAGTGCGCCTTGAACCAGTGTTCGTCTTCAAGGGTAAAGTCGCGTAGCTGCTGCTGCTTTTGCGCATCTAGGTGCAGTCGTTCTACGGCGAGCGTCTCAGTAAAGACTTGTTTGCGAGTGTCTAATGCGTCAGCAACAGCACTCTGAACAGGTACCGGTTGAGTATTGGCGCTTACAGGTGCGTCATCGATCTTGCCCATGAGAGGTTCCCTCGTACTCAAGTATTTAGGGTCTGTTCTCTTGGGATTCCCTGACCTTCTTCATGTGCTCGGCAAGGAGGTCTACATAGACGTCTCGCTCCCACGGCACCATGTCCTCGACCTCAGACAGCGACCACTTGTTGTGCTGAACGAGGGCGAATACGGTAGTCAGGTAGCCTCGAAGATCTCCGTAGCTCAGCGAAGCGCGAAAAAATCTGATAGCGAGCTAAGGGTGATAGTCCTCTCGTGATCGAGCGAGTTCTTGTACTTCAAGACGTAGTGCATCTTGGGGGTCGCCTGTAGGAACGCCTGGATCTTGTTGAAGGCCTCGATGTCGAGCGACTCGACGAACGTCGTGAGTTCTTCTTCGGTCTCGTTCTTGGTCTCAAAGACGGCATCGCCCTGCCATGCAGACACGATGCACTTCTTCACCAGCTCGAACAGCATGGCTTCCTCAGAGAGCTGAGTGAACTCCTTGTCGCCGTAGATAGACGCCGGCGGATACTGCAGTACTATCCCTACGTCTGGTCCGAGGACTATCTTGTTTGACCCCGCCTTGTCGCCCGGCGCCTCAACCTTGACTTCGTCTAGGTTGATCTTGAAGCTGTACTGCTTCTCGTCTTCGGCGTCCTCGTAAGTGACGCTGATCACGTTAGAGACGGATGCCGCGCGCAGCTTGAGGTAGAAGTACTCGAGGGCGAAGATCGGGAGCGTCTCTACGTCCAGGTCGTCGAGTGAACAGTTCGCCACGACCTGCTTAATGGCGAGCAAGATGTCAGAGAGCTCGTCTGACGCCTTAGCGATCATCAGCAGCTTTTCTTCCTTGACCGTGAACGGCCTGAACCTGCGGTCCTTTTGGTCTGCTGGATTCTTGATGGTGAGTATCGGCTTGTCGATCTTAGGGAATGCCATGCTGTCTCCGTTTCATTCAGTTGTGTTTATACAGTAACTGCAGCGCCCTGCGTACTAAACGCGCCGAGTCTCTGTAAGACTGGCTGGTTTGCTGGAACGCCCGTGGGTTGCTGGACTGCGTCAGTAGCGTCGACGTTTACGAGTGACCAGTCGCGGAACGTGAAGCTGACTGTCAATTTCAGTAGCTGGTCGTGAGCGCCCCAAGACAGGGGAACGTCTGGCATCATGTTTGGATAGGCCTGGTACATCATGATGGTCTGCACGATCGATCCGCGGGGGTCGAGGACGTCGACCTTTATCGTCGACTGATACTCTGCTCTATACTCGAGTTCGTTGCTTGCGCGGCGCGGCGCGGCGCCTGGAGTAGCATGTTCGTCGCCGTAGGCAAAGATAGAGTTGATCCATGAGTAAAAGAATGCCCAGACGAAGCCGTCTGAGTCGGGGATGAAGGAGATAGAGTTATCTGAGAACACCACGTTGAACGGCGTCTTCTGGATCGGGCCGATGCCGTAGCGCTGGACGTCAGACGTCGCGATCAAGACGCCTGGAGCTCTGACGCTGTCGGCGCGGTAGTTAAAGATCTCTTCAGCACCCATCTGATACTGGTTGCCGCTCAGTGCAGTTATCGTCTTGCCTCGGAGGATAGGCGGAGGCACGATCGTCACAAAGAAGTCGTGTGGCTTTAGGTAGCCACCGTCTGATAAGTTCGCCCTAAATTCTTCGACGTCGAAGGCCATCAGCCTACTGCCCTTACTGAGTCTTTCCAGACCTGCTCTGCCGACGCCTTCTCGAAGCGCTGCAGCGGCAGCAGCAGTGCCTTGTCCCAATCCGGCGGAGAGATCATCTTTATCTCAGACATGACGTGGCCCGCCAGGTACTCCTTGACGCACGGCTTGAAGTACCTGCTCTTCGCCGAGCGCTTCAGGATCTGGTACGAGATATTTAGGCGCGTCTTGTCAGTGATGTTCTCTGTAGTCGCGAGGTTATAGAGGGACGACATCAGGGCCGCGCGGTAGGGCACAGGAAGGTAGTGGAGATTGATTCCGAGCCATCCGTCGGCGCGCATGTCGGTGATGAACACCATGGGGAACCGGTCGTAGTACGGCAGCGTCTTCTTGAGTTTGGGGTCGTAGAAGTAGCAGCAGAGGGCGCCGATCACGTCTGTCGTTATGCTGCTGAGGGCGACCGTGTCCTCCGAGGCGAGCAGTCTGTTGGGGGTGACGCCGGTCATGCCCTGGGCGGTAGCGTAGTACCATGCTCGAGCATCCTTCACCAGGGCGGTGTTGATTCCCGCCTTCTGTGCCTGCTTTGCCATATTTTGGAAGATGTAAGCCATTCGACTTATTTATCGGTCAAAAAGTAACTCCGAGTTCGTGCTCAGTGATCACCTGAAAGTGCCATGCCCGCTGCTTACAGTAGGCCCGCGCGGCGCGAAACTTAGCGTCGTTCACGCCGTAGGTCATCACCTCTGACAGGAACTTACGCTTGCTCTTGCCCTTCGGACTCGGCGGTACGGTCTCCTTCATGGGCTTGATCTCGACGATCGACTGAGACCCGTCTTGCATCTTGATGTGGAAGTCGGGAAAGTACCGGTGCACGCGCCCGTCCTTGGGCGAGACGTAGGGTATCTGTATCTCCTCAGACGACCACTGGACTACCTCGGGATTGCCGTCTAGACGTATCATCGACTGCAGTTCCCACGACGAGCGGTACCAGATGTTGGTCGGGTCGCCCCTGTACTTCTGGGGATTCTTGGGCTTGAACTGTCCCTTCCAGGCCATCGTTCACCTTCTGGTTACACGATAAATAAGATCGCGTAGTATTTATTAAGGAAATCTAATGGGCACTGTATGGGTAGACGGGTTGCCGGTAGAATCTAATGGCAGTCAGACTCAAGCTGATGCAGAATCAGCTGCAGCAGGAATGGGCTTTGGAACTGCTGCTGGCGCAATAGCAGCTGGAGCTAGTGACCTAATCGGTATTTCCTCAACTTCCTCGACGTCTCAACCGAAGACCCCGGGACCGGCGAAAGATGCCACGTGGGCCGGCGGCCCTGGAGACATGACATTTCCAGTCGACCTGGATCAGTTCAAGTACTACATCTCTTTTGACTTTCGCGAGTTCGAACGACGTAGTCTCGGCGATCGTATATTCTATCCTGCGCGAGGCAACGTACGACTGCCGATACCGGCAAACCTCATCGACAACCAGAGCGTCGAGTGGGGAGTAGAAGCAGCAGGTCCGCTCGTTGGTACTGTAGTCGACATGCAGTACAAGACGAGGTCTCAGTTTAACCTCGAAGGCGTCACTGACGCCGTAAATAACATACTATCATTACAGACCGGAAAGGCGGTCGCCGCGCAGATAGCCCAGACCGTTGGCGGGAGAAATACTGCTCTATATACCGGAATATGGGGACTAACGATCAATCCGTTCATGACCGTACTCTTTCAATCGCCGACGTTCAAGAAGCACTCCTTTCAGTGGCGGCTGTCGCCACAGAACGATACTGAGAGCGACATCGTGAGGAACATCGTCGCTAAGTTTAGGTACAACATGCTGCCCGAGCCGGCTAACGTCGGGGGCTCCGGCGGACTCGTCCTCAAGTATCCAAACATGTGCTACGTGACCCTGTATCCCGCAGATCAGTACCTATACCACTTTAAGCCGTGCGTAGTAGAGAGCATCCAGGTAAACTTTGCTCCTCAGGGTCCGGCTTTCTATAAGACGACATCTGCGCCTGGCGAGGTCATCCTGTCCGTCAATCTTCTAGAGATCGAGTACTGGATGAAGGAGGACGTAGACAAGACGTGGAATAAGTCATCTGGCGGCGGGCCTTCGCCGGTCATCAGCACGAGGGGATAATGGAGCGCTTCTTTAGAAAGTTTCCGATCATAAACTATGACGGCTATGCTGCGCTCAATATCACCGAGCGCGCCGCGATGCTCAACTCTGTCCTCAAGAACCCCTACGTCTTCTATCAGTACGACGTGACCGACGGAGAGCGCGCGGATCACCTCGCCGATCGGTACTACAAAGACCAGTATATGACGTGGCTGATATACATGGCGAACAAGGTCGTTGACCCGTACTACGAGTGGTACATGGGGCCCGAGGACTTCTCGGCCTACATCAGATCTAAGTACGGCTCGTCAGAACAAGCGCAGCAGCTCGTCGCGTTCTATCGCAACGCCTGGTACGAAGACGAGACGAGGATCACGCCGGCGCGATACGCCGCACTCACCGCGGGCGAGCGCAAGTACTGGGAGCCGGTGTACGGCGCCAGTAACTCGATCATGGGCTACAAGCGCAAGTCGCTAGACTGGGTAGTCGATACTAACCAGCTAGTGCGATATACTGCAGACGGAACAGACTTCGTCGATAACGAGATAGTCGACGTGCTGCTCGCAGACGACTATCCGGGACGCGGCCAGGTCGCTCACGCTAACTCTACGACCGTCACGATCAAGCACACGGCAGGCACCGTCCTAGCGAATGACGTCGTCGTCGTCACAGGCAGCAGCACGATCACGGGCACGACCTCGAACGCCGTATCCGTAGTTACGGTCTCTACTCCCCTCGCTAATAACATTCCCGCCGACGAGGCTGCTTACTGGTCGCCAGTCACGGCGTACGACGTCGAGAACGAGAAGAACGTCGCGAACCGTAGCATCAGGGTACTCGACAAGCAGTTCGCCTCACAGACGGCGCGAGGACTCACAGATATACTCAAGCAATGACTACTATAACTTATCCAGGTGAGGTGGTGATCGATGCCCTGGTGCTCGCTGGGATCAGAGGCGGCATGTGGGACATGTCGCTCGCCCTGATCAACGCGACGATCTTTGAGAGCATCTTCAAGCCCGGCATATATGCCGAGTTCAAGGTACTCGACGTCGATGACGCCCTCGGCGACCTCCAGCTCACTGGCGGAGAGCGGGTCGTCTTTATGTTTAGGACGGCCGACGAGTCCGCGGCCTCGTACGTGTTCGCGATCAACAGTGTGACCCTGACTCAGAGCAAAGAAGCGAACATGCAGAAGTCTAGGACGTACACGATCGAGTGCATCTCTGTAGAGGTACAGCAGTCTCGCCAGGGTCCGATCCAGAAGAAGTGGACGGCACAGATCTCGACGGCCATCTCTGATATATTCAAGAACTTCCTCGGCAGCAGCAAGTCACTCGAGGTATCGCAGACGAAGGGCGTCCAGGAGCTGAGGATTAGCAACAAGAAGCCGCTCACCTCGATCGACGAGCTCAGGCGCCGGGCTACCGGCTTCATGGGCAACACGTTCTTGTTCTGGGAGAACCGAGACGGCTATCACTTCAAACCACTCGAAGAGATGCTGGCGGGCGACGCCGTGAAGAGTCTCAAGCAGTCTGGCACGGTCGGGGGAGGCGGAGGAGGAGGAAGTACTCAGTCAAAGGAGCTCGACGAACAGATCCTTCACTACACAATCATCGCCAAGTTGAACGTCGAGGCCGCCGTCAAGTCTGGCGCGCTCAGCACTGAAGTCATCACCTTCAACCAGCGCACGCGCGAGAAGGCAAGAAAGATCATAACGCCCACTATGTCGTCCATCAGTCCTGTCTTGGGCGCGCTCATGACTCTGTTTCCTAAGGTCGGCAGGTCGATATCTATTCCGATCACTTCGCTGTTCCCGATAACGGGCATTCCATCCGCCACGCCGGAACAGGCAGCTACCGCTAGCGGACTGCTGCAGCTGATCGTGCTCGTACAGACGTTCGGAGACACGGTATTTCAGGCCGGTAAGAACGTAGACCTGACTATTCCGCGGCCCGTAGCGATAACTACTGATCCTGGACAAGACCAGATAGTCAACGGCAAGTTTCTGATAACGAAGGTGAGACACGAGATCGCGGCCCAGGGCTTCCAACCGAGGTACCAGTGCGTCCTCGAGTGCGCGCAGGGGTAGCACATGGCAGGAAAAGACAACCTAGGATTTGGAACTAAGTTTGCATACGCAGAGGTAATAGACGTCAAAGACAAGGACCGCGCCGGATACTACAGACTCAGGGTACACGGAAAGCAGGAAGACCTACAAGACAAGGATCTTGCGTGGGGACGCATGATGACACACGGCGCTTCGCATCAGAAGATCGGTAAGAGTCCGACGAGACTGATCAAGGGCAGTCACGTCATGTGCATGTATGAAGATCCTGGAGAGAACATGATAATTCTTGGTGCTGTAGATCGTTCAGGCACGTCGTCGGACGGAGTGACCATCGACGGCAGACAGGTACTCTACCCTACTTTTAATTCTCTGCCGAACGTATGCTACGGTAATAACGAGGAGGTCGGAGAGAACGATCTCAACGCTCTCGGAAACGGAAGACCGCCAGACTCCTATGCTCAGACAGCAGACGTGCTGCTTGAACAGCCGTCCCCAAAGAAGGAGACCGCATAATGGTTATGCCAGTAGACACACTCACTGGTGCTAAAGCGGCGGTATCTTTAGTAGAGAACCCCATACTCAAGCCGCCGGTCAATCAGCCAAAGCCCAAGGCGGTCGACCTCCCCAAGAAGCACAAGAGCAAGGTAAAGAAGCACGATAAGAAGACCATAGGTAATCCTCCGAAGGGAGTCGACAAGAGCGACGTGCTGAGGATGATCCAGCAACTCGACGGCAACGCGTCGGGCATCTTTGCTAACGCTATCGACATGCTTACCAGGATCAAGGCGATAGACGGACTCACGAGTGCCGGCGGCATCGCCGGTATGGCGAGTAGCGCCCTCGGCCAGGCTATGGCTATGCTGTCGAGTTCGTCGAGTAGTTCTTCTTCGGCTTCCTCGGCCATGAATGATGCTCTAGGTTCGACGTCAGATGACAGTACGCTTCAGGACGCGATCGACGAGGCGAACCGCAGAATAGAAGTACTAACTGCTGTCGACGAGATAATCACCAAACTCAACGAGCGCGTCAATGCTATCGTAGTAGATCCAACGACTGCTGTAGACCAGCTAACAGTTATAGAGCTACTGCTTGACATATTGAACTCCTACGACCTCTCGATCTGTTCACAGATTCAAGTGCTGGAGATATTCCAAGCATTCCGTGCACTGATCCTTACTATAGACTACAGCTTTTTAGCACTCCCGACCGCATTTCCGTTCAGTCAGATAGTCATCGGTGTTGACGTAGCACTAGATACGCTAGACTTCAGGGGCATGGACAGACCGACCCTGCGACTGTCGGGCGCACCGCTTACTGCTGCGATGCGTGTCAGCAAGATGGCAGTACTCGATCCGGCGCTGGTAGAGACGGCAGACCACCTCGACGCGCTACTTCTTGAAGAAGACACCTATGACGACATGGAACAGTGCGTCAACGAGTCGATCAACGAGATCATCTCAGACCTGACGAGCGCGCTCCACAGTAAGAACTTCACGATCGAGGTGCTCAAGACGTTCCTTGCTCTGCTGCTGGAGTTGCTCAGAAAGAAGGGGCAGGACAAGGTATTTCCGGAGGGTGAACCGAGCGCGGGCAACGCCGCTAGCTTCATTCCGCAGGTCGGCAGCATGATACAGAACACGGTCAACCAGTTTCTTAAGCGCTCGATAAACGACACCCAGAAAGTAAGGCAGTCCCTCGATAAATTCGCAAAGAATCACGCGAAGCACGAAAAGAAGAGAAAGATCGTAAAGGAAAAACTCATCCCCCTGCCGAAGCCGAGACCGGCGGAGCCCGATGACGTGTCGTCGCAGACTATTCCAGAACTTCCTGGGGGCACAACTAATCCGATTTTCAGTCCACCGTTGGGATAGCATGAGCAAAGTAACAAAGACTGAAGAACTCAGGGATACCAAGGAGCGCGTTCCGAAGAAGCGCCTCTACGGGTTCTATCCAAACATCGACGTCGAGGCGTTCCCTGGCGGACGACAGATCGTCGACAACAACGAAGACGGCGCCGAGACACACCGCGAAGAGGGCAAGGGTAACTACCACGAAGTGAACGACTTCGACGGGCGAGTGACTAGCGTCGCTGTTGGACCGGTACACAACGCGACGGCGGCCGGAAAGACTACTACTGTCGGCGCTTCTGATGACAAGCAAGTCATAGACCACGGCAGGAGCGGTCACGGCGGCGGAGCAGTCAGAGAAGTACGCAACGGCGACCACAAGGCGCTGGCGGGCGGCGAGCACAAGATAGTCGAGAACGGCACCAACAAGTTCGTCACGGGCAATTCTGACAGCGGCGTCGTCAGTGCTTCTCCCGGCGGCGACCATATATTCTCTGCCGACGGAGACGTGCATGAACAGACCAGGGGTGACAGGGTCACGTACCGAGTAGGCAACCGAGTAGAGAGCACGAAGGGCGAGGTGTACGAGGACGTCCAGGGCGGCAACAAGTCGACCGTCGTGGAGGGTAAATACCGCTTAGACGTCACCAGCGATATCCAGATCGAGTCGAAGACCTCGATCACCTTTAAGGTCGGAAGTTCTACTATGGTCATGCAAAACGGAAAGATCACGATCACAGCAGACGAGATAATCACGGATGGTCTTACTAAACTCGGCGGCGCCGGCGCAAATCAGAAGGTTCTTACGACACCAGACACGCACGGAGACGATCGTCAGGCGACGAAGGTACTCGGTCTCTAAGGAAAACACATGGCACGCGCAGACAAGATCACCCAACTCAACAAGAAGCAGGAGTACTTCTCTGACTTCCTGGACAGTTTTGCGAAGCATCCAGCATCTAACGACCTCGCGAGGACAACGAACGAGCAGTCCGTCATCCAGGCGATCAAGAACATCATCAACACCAACTTTGGCGAGCGCCCGTACCAGCCCAACGTGGGCGCCAACGTCCGCGCTGCCCTGTTCGAACCCAACGGCGCCTTCTTGTCAGAGCGAGTAGAACGAAGCATCCGAGACGCCGTCGACTACAGTGAACCTCGGGCGAGCATCCTGGAGCTGAGGGTGCGGGAGACCATCGACGGTCAGTCTATCGCGGTCGAGATGGTCATCGCGATCGGCAACAACCCGGAGCCAATCTCCCTCAACTTCATCATCAAGCGGGTGCGCTAAGAGGGCATAAATACCACATGACGACAGCAAACAACTCGATGGCGGTGGCATCCCTAGACTTCAGCGACTTCAAGGCCGCTTTGAAGACCTACATGCAGACAAAGAGCGCCTTCCGTGACTACAACTACGACGGGGCGAACATGAGCCAGCAGCTCGACGTCCTGTCTTTCAACACCTTCCAGAACGCCTTCTATCTGAACATGGTCAACTCGGAGATGCACCTCGACTCGGCGCAGATCCGAGACAGCGGCGTGTCCCGGGCAAAGATGCTCAACTACGTGCCGCGGTCCGTACGGTCCTCGGTCGCCCACCTCAGTCTGTCGGTACCCACCTCAGACATCTCGACCCTCACCATCCCGAAGGGAATCCAGTTTACCGGTACTAACGCCAACGGCACCTACTCGTTCGTGACCAGGGACACTACAGTCTGGCCGAGTGCCTCCTCTACGTTCACGGTCGACGACCTCGCGGTGTACGAGGGCGCCTACCTTACTGAGTCCTATGTCGTCGACCTGCGCGACGAGACTCAGCGCTTCTTGATCTCCAACAGGGGCGTCGACACCGAGAGTCTGACGGTATCTGTCACCGTCGCCGGCTCTAACGCCGTATACTGGACTCCGGCGACCAACCTGTACGGACTCGGACCAGACTCAAACATCTACTTCTTACAGGGAGCAGAGACAGACAGCTATGAGGTCGTGTTCGGCGACGGCGTCCTCGGCGCGGCACCGGTCGACGGCGCGCTCGTCACCATCAGCTACATCGCATCTTCCGGTGCAGATGCTAACGGGATCGACACGTTCACGATGGACTCAGACCTAGGCACGATCAACGGCGGACTGATCCTGTCGCCGTTCGTGGTCGCGACGACTACTGCGTCGTTCGGCGGAGCAGCGATGGAGAGCCTGGCTAGTATCCAGCGGTACGCTCCTAGACACTTTCAGACTCAAGAGAGCGCGATCACGACGAGTGACTATGCCGACATCGTTCGCGAGAAGTTCGTCGATGTCTATGACGCCAGCGTCTACGGCGGCGAGACCGTTACTGGTTCTGTCGAGTACGGACGGATATTCGTCGCGGTGGTCGGACTGAACGGGGCCGCGATAACGCAGGCACGACAGAAGGAGATAAAGGATACCCTTGAGGGAATGGCCGCGCCCGGCATGACGGTGGTCCTAGTAGATCCCGTCGACCTCTACGTAGAACCTACAGTAGTCGTCCATGCCGATCGCGAGATCTTATCTATGTCTACGAGTCAACTCACGGCAGTAGTCACGGCAACGATCAGCGCCTTCAATGCCGAGTACCTGGGTAGATTCAAGACCGCGTTTCGCTTTTCTAAGTTTACTGGCGCGATCGACGATTCAGATGCAGCCGTTATCAGTTGTGAAGTCACGACCACGATCAAGAAGATCGTATCTCCAGAACTCTACCTCAAGCAGCCGATCAGGCTGTCGCTGAATAATCCGATCAGCTCCGGCGTTCGCAGCAGCGAGTTCGTGTCTCTCGGCAAGCGCTACGTCTTTACCGACACGATCACCGACAAGAACGTAACCGGAACTATCTACATGCTGGAGGTCAATCCGGCGTACACGTCCCCGGTATACACCTCGATCGGCACGGTCGACTACTCTACGGGCGAGATAAGCATCGGTTCTGTGGTCGTCTCCGGCTACGGCGGAATCGAGGGCATAGCATTCAGAGCGACGCCCAGCGGGCAGGACATCTACGCCAACAGGAACGACGTCATCCAGATAGACATGGGCGCGACGCTGATTACAGCAACGACGAGCTAACGAATGACTGTTGAAAAACTCGTCTCCCCGTTCATTCCTCAGCAGTTTCCCGAGTTCTATCACGAAGAGGGTCCGAACTTCATCGCCTTCGTCAAGGCGTACTACGAGTGGCTGGAGCTCGAGGAGAACGCGCTCGGCGCATCGCGCAGACTCCTAGAGTACGCCGACGTCGACGAGACCCTCGACAGGTTCCTGACGCACTTCAAGAACGAATACATGATCGGGTTCCCGGACGAGACCGCGGCAGACAAGCGACTGCTGTTGAAGCACGTCCTCGACCTCTATCGAGTCAAGGGCACCAAGCGCGGCGTCGAGCTCTTGTTCCGCATCCTCTTCAACGAGGACGTCGAGGTCTTCGAGCCGTGGCGCTACGTCTTCAGTCCGTCGGCGGCCGAGTGGTACGTACCCAAGTACCTGGAGGTATCTGGCAGCCCGTACCTCTGGCAGCTCGAGGGTAAGAAGATCAGTAGCTCTAGAGCCGGCACTACCGCAGTAGTCGAGCAGGTCTATCGTCGGATCGTCGCGGGTCAGAACGTCTACGTCCTGGTGCTGTCGCACCTAGTCGGCAGGTTTCATCGATCCGAGTACGTGCTGTGCGACGACATCCCAGAGATGACTGTCGACTCCGCCCCGTCTGTGCTCGGATCGCTCTCTACCGTCAGCATCCTGTCGGGGGGCGCCGGCTACTCGGTAGGCGACATCCTCGAAGTAGAGGGCACCGGATACGGAGGATTTGTCAAGGTACTCACGACTAAGAGACAGGGAGGCGAACTGTCGTTCGAGCTGCTAGACGGCGGTTCTGGCTATACCATGAATGCGGTCGTGACTGTAGTCGGAGACGGTGCCGGGGGCGATTTTCACGTCGGCGGCATCAAGGACCGCGAGATAGTCTTGATCAACTCTGACCTGCTGTCTGACTACTTGAACAAGCAACTAGACCAGGACTCGGCTGGCTACTTCGTCCACGTGACCAGCATCTCTGGAGCATTTACCGTCGGAGAGCACGTCTGGAGTAGTGCCGTCGTCCTACCACTCGACGTGACGCCGATATCTGGCTCGCTGCAGCTCGGAGAGGACGTTACGGGCTCCGGCGTTGCTGGCGTCATCGCAGTTACTGACGAGTCTCTAGTGAGTCTCGTCAGCAACACCGGTACGTTCACCGAGGGACTCGTCCTCACGGGCAGCACCTCCGGCGCTAACGTCTCGATAAACTACGTGTTCCCGACCGAGACCGTAGAGGCAAACGGCTATCTGAACGCGGTCAACAGTACGGTCCTAACGGTGACCAACGTCTCTTCATTCTCTAGCACGTTCCGGTTCATCTCCAACGTTAACGTCACGACTCCCGGCAGCGGTTACTCTAACTCAGACTACGTCACGTTCAGCGGTTCCGGTTCTGGAGGATACGCCCTAGTAACGACGAGTAACACCGGCGCGATAGTTCAGGTCGACCTCAGAGACTCGGGTACCGGCTGGACCTCTGCGCCGTCTTGGCCTGGAGGATTCACCATTCACACCTCCGGCGGGAGCAGCGCGGCCCTCACTGCTAACGCTGCTCTCGCGGGCGGATACTTCATTCACGGCTCGACCGTCACTGGATTGAGCAGTTCTAAGACTGCGGTAGTCAACACCGTGTCTCGCCAGACAAACTGGTCGTTCCCTGTCGACGGCAGTACCAACCTCGACTCGCGGATCGATATGACCCTTACCTCGTACGGTCTAGAGGTCGGTACCATTAGTCGCCTAGACCACATCAATCCTGGTGGAAACTATACTACTGACCCGACGGTGACTGTAGTCGAGGAAGACATCGCGAGCATCGGCATTCCCGACGGCAGGGGCGGGTACAAGGGAGACAACGCAGTCGTAGTCACGAGGGGCGGATACGCTAACGGGGTAGTTACTGCAGTTTCTATCGTCGACTCCGGGCTGGGGTACCAACCAGGCGAGTCACTGACCCTGTACGGTGCTGATAATCCGACAGTGATCTACGGACGAGCCGTGATCAGTCTGAGCGGCGTCGGTACCGGTTACTGGAAGAACAACCGCAGTTTCCTCAACAGCAACCAGCGAATCCAGGACAGCTACTACTATCAGCGCTTCTCTTATGAAGTAGTAGCGCCTCGGATGCTCAAGACCTACCAGGAGTTCATGAGACAGCTGGTACATCCGACGGGGTTCGCGCTGTTCGGCAGGTACAGCGTTACAGACGTCAAAGAAAATCAGGTCTCGCTCATAGAGAGCTCGGTGGCGCAGTCCTAGGTTTGACTGATAAATAATAGCACAGGAACAAGCATGTATGGCCGTCCTTACTACCGAGAACTCAGTCGACCTAGCCGCACAATTCATCGCGTCGATAAATGCTCCCGAGAACGTGGTCTATGCGTTCGTGGGGCGTCCGGTGCCGTGGACAGATGACGACGCCCCTCCCGCTGCCAACAACTCGGTAGACGGCAAGGACCTGTCGATCTATGACAATCTAGCCTACGGCAAGCACCTCGATCCCGCAAACACCATCCTGATGGCGCCGCGAGTGACCTGGGTGACCGGTACGGTCTACGACCACTACGACCAGACCGACGCGGATCTGATGTCTAAGAGGTTCTACGTAGTCACCAGCGAGAACCACGTCTTTAAGTGCATCTACAACGGCAGCGGCGCCGAGTCTACCGTGATGCCAAACTTGGTCGGAGCATCTGGTACGTTCATGACTGGAGACGGGTACGCGTGGAAGTACATGTATACCATCGACTCTAGCACCAACACGACCTTTTACTCCACGAGTTATATACCGATAGTCGCAAACACGACAGTCGAGGCTGCTGCGACCCCGGGCGCGATAGACTTCATCGAGGTCACCTCGAGAGGCGCTGACTATCGACAGTACTCTACAGGGTACCTAGCAAGCGCAGTCAACAGCACCGTAGTCCAACTGACCTCGAGCGCCTCGGCCGTCGACGACTACTACAACGACTGCTCGATCTATCTCCACAGTAACCCCGGGGGCAGTCAGATCAGGGTAGTCGCAGACTACGACGGATCGACGCGTCTTGCTACACTCGCGCCCAAGCTAGACTTTCACGTCAACGTAGAACTCAACGACATCGCCGGCTCGTTCGTCGAGGGAGACGTCGTATCTCAGCAACTGGACAGGATCACGACGTACGTCCAGGCGGGTTACCTCAATCCCGGCGACCACGTCGAACAGTCCGAGACCGGCGTCAGTGGCGTCGTCCAGACCGTGAACTCCACGAGCGTCACCGTCAGCAGGACAGCGAGTACCGCGTTCAGTGACGCCCTACCGTTCTATGACACTGCACAGGCGGGTACCCTCAAGACAGGCAGCGCGAACACCGCAGCGGGACAGACCAACGTAACCGGCGTCGGCACCGCGTTCACCTCTGAGTACTCGGCAAACGGGTTCATCCGAGTCGGTACCTCTGCAAACTCTCAGATCCGACGGATACAGGCCGTAGTCAACGACACGAAGATCACGGCGTCTGTGCCGTTCACAAAGACGCTGCTCAGCAACGTCCACTACTCCGTACCGATAGCGGCAGACCCACTCGAGGTAGAGACGCTGTTCTCTAACGGCGTCATCACCTACACCAACATCACCGGCGTGCTGCTCTCCTACGGCTCTGTGTCACTCGAGGGCGTCTCGTTCATCCCGGGCGAGGTAGTGAGAGAGGTAGACTCGTCGGACGACGACTTGGGAGTCGGGGCAGTCATCGACTATGCTAACAATTCTCACCTGATACTGTCAAGCACCACGGGTAGTTCGTTTACTGTCGCACAGTACGTCTTCGGTAAGTCATCCAATCAGAAGGCGCAGATCAGTTCGGTCGATAGTTACCCTGCGATCACGGTCGCCTCTGACTACGGCAACTTTAGGGCAGGCTGTCCGCTCGTCGGAAACAGCGGCAGTGCTAACGTCATCTCGTCTGCGTCTTTCCCTGGACTGATGACGGAGTACGTCGTGTCGCCGCGAGTCGTCGTCGACGGCGACGGAGTCGGCGCCACTGCATACGCGATCGTCAATACTACCCCGGGCGTCCTTAACTCGGTATCCAGCGTCGTGATGCTAGATACCGGCGACGGATATACTCGCGCGAACGTCTACGTAGTCGCGAACTCCTCGCTAAAGAGCGCGACGAGCGCAAACGTGGTCCTTCGAGCGCTCATCGGACCGACCACGGGCCACGGCTCTAACGCCGCCCTCGAGTTGGGAGCTCGATACGTCGGGACGAGCGTCACGTTCGATACCATGACTAACGAGTCGTACGTGTTCCCCGGATACGGCAGCTATCGCCAGTTCGGGCTGCTGAAGAATCCCCGATGGGGAGAGGCCGTGATCGAGGTCGGCGACCCAGAGCGGGCCAAACTGACGATCAGGAACCGATCTGCCGCGTTCACCCCCGGAGAGGTCGTCGTCCAGCCCTCGAGCAACTGCGGCGGCGTGGTCGTCTACTCTAACTCCTCGTTCCTCGAGATCTCGAATCCGTCAGGAACCTTCAAGTACAACCAGACCGGCGACGGCGTCGTCGGGGGCAAGTCCGGTTCTACCGCCAACGTCGTCACCGCTAACCTGACCTACTTCCGCGTGCTCTCAGACACCGAGTCGCTGATCGAGAACGACACGGGCGCGACGGCTACTATAGACGCTATGATCGACGACCAGAAACTGAGGATAACCGACATCTCCGGCAAGTTTGCTAACGCCGAGGTCGTATATGATCCGGTGACTAACGCCTACGCTACCGTCGCCAGCATCAAGGTCGCCAACGGCTCCCTCGACGTGACGACTAACTTCGGAGCCCGGTTCAATCAGCTAGAGAGGGTGCCGCTCACGTCTAATACGGGTCCGTTCGTCCTTCGCGAGCGGGTCGTCCAGGATACTACCGGAGCGTCTGGGACGATAGTCAATATCGCGAACAACGTCGATCTGGCGATCTCGTCTGCCACCGGCACCTACTACGTCGGCAACCAACTGACCGGCAACAACAGCGGCGCTACCGGAGTCGTGATCGGGGTAAAGAGCGGGTATCTCGTGGTGAGTGCCGTCGACGGCGCCTTCACGACCTCTGACTACGTGATAAATAACGCTGATGTAACGGCCCAGGTAGACACGGTATACCCGGTCTTGACACTGGCAGACGCGAGGGACTCGATTGCCGACGGTACTTCCTACAACCTCGTCGGCGAAGCGTCTGGCAGCATCGGACGCAGTGCACTCGCTAATACTGTGGTCTGTCCGAGCCTGGTGCGCGGCACGGGTGAGGTGCTGTATATCGACAACCGCGTCCCGTTCGATAGATCGACGACGTCTCGTGAGACTCTAAAGTTAGTCTGTAAATTCTAGGAAAGAAGAATAACGAATGTCTCTTGATATCGACCTGAGCAGAAGTCCGTACGGGGACGACTTCGCGGCGAACAATAATTTCTATCGCGTGCTGTTCCGACCGGAGATTCCAGTCCAGGCGAGAGAACTCACCCAAGGACAGACTATCCTCCAGGACCAGATCGAGAAGTTCGGTCGGTACACCTTCAAGGAGGGCTCGCCCGTAACTGACTTGACCAAGACCTACGAGCCGACGGTCCACTACGTCAAGATCACGGACAGCCTGACCCTGGCCAACGGCAGCGTGGTCGCGGTGACCACGAGCGACTTCGTGGGCAAGACCGTCGAGGCCAGCAACGGACTGAAGGCGATCGTTGCCGGCGCGGCAGCAGGATTTCTAGCGACCTCGCCCGATCTCAATACTATCTACATCGACTACCTTGGCTCGGCGAGTGACTATACGACAAACAAGTTTGACCCTGACCAGACACTGACGGTGAAGACCGAGCTCGGCGCGACGATCGGCACGATCAAGACCGCAAACAACGCAGTATCTGGCAGCAGTTCCTACCTGGGCGTCGGCTATAAGATGTCAATAGCCGGCAAGGACGCGGTAGTCTTCTCCAAGGGATTCTTCATCAGTGTGGCCAACCAGAGCGTCATGGTCACGAAGTACGACAACTATCCAGACGGCGTATCGGTGGGCTTCGAGACGACAGAAGAAATTGTGACTCCCGAGGAGGACTCGTCCCTGCTCGATAACGCGGCGGGTTACCCTAACTACGCAGCGCCGGGCGCGCACCGACTGAGACTGATTCCGAATCTCGTGGTTCGTAACACCAACGAAACTAGCAACACTACCCCGTTCTTGTCCCTCACCGACTTCGTCGAGGGCCACCCGTCGATCAGTCCGACCGATCCGGTCCTGAACCTCCTCGGAGACGCGCAGGCACAGACCCTGTACAACACGGAGGGCGACTTCGTCGTCAGTCCGTGGAACGTGCGACTGATCACCCGGTACACGGACTTCCCGACCAACTCGACGATCGATACCGCGAACCTCCGCCTCGAGATCGACCCCGGCCTGGGCTACGTCAAGGGATACAAGGTCCAGACGGTCGGCCAGCTGCCGGGTCACATCGGCGGCGCCGACGCCGTTCGCAAGGGCAACGACGTCAGGACGCTCGCTGCTCAGGTAGCTACCGCGACGATGGGCAGCTACCTGTACTGCAACCAGGTAGCCGGTCACTGGGACTTCACTAGCTCGGCAAACGTCTCCCTCAGAAGTGCGACGGCGACTGCTATCTCGTCTGCGTCTGCGATCGGCAACGATGTCTCTGGCCTGAGCGCGCCCGGCAGCGAGCTCGGCACCGCCGAGCTGATCGGCTTCGAGTACGACTCCGGAACTCCGGGCGACACCGCAGCTGAGTACCGCATCTACCTCTTCAACGTCCAGATGGCGACTGGCAAGAACTTTGCAGACGTCAGGTCCCTCTATACAATCTCCGGAGGCGTCAAGGGCTTCGCAGACGTCGCTCTCACGAGCGGCAGCTGCGTCCTACAGGATCAGAAGCTGTCGACCCTGATCTATCCGATGGCTACTGGGGCGATGAAGACCCTGCTCACCGAAACGCCCCCGACCACCATGCTCGACTACCGTAAGGCATCGACCCTGACGGTCGCTACCAACGGCATCGGCACCCTCTCGTTCACGACCGCCGGACCAGGCGGCAGCGCGTCTGACGAGTTCCCGTACGGACTCGGTCAGCTCAGCACCGTCAACGAGCGCGAGTTCGTCATCGTGTCTGACAACACCAGGCAGACCGCTAACCTCGTAGCTAGGGTCGATGCCACCGTCGCGGAGTACAACCTAGCGTTCCACGCCGGCCAGTCAAACAACTTCAGCAGCCTGTTCATCCCGGGCGACCGTGTCTCTGTAGGCAACAGCGCGCCCGGCGAGACCAGACTCGTCGTCTATGCCAACTCGTCGTTCCTCAACGTGTCGTCTGCGTGGAGCAGCAGCTACTCAAACGCCGCCATCTACAAGACGTACACCGCCGGCCAGTCGATACCAACCTCGCTAGACTCGACGCAGACGATCACTATCGACAGCACGACGAGTGCGACGATCAACCTCGCGCATACGTTTACTGCTACGGTACCGATCACCGTGTACCACGACGTCCGACGGACGCAGGCAAAACCGGCCAAGAAGCTGCTGTACACCAGCGTCTTCGTCAAGATCGACTGCAGCAGCAACGCCGGCGGCGTAGCCGGACCGTGGTGCCTCGGCGTGCCCGACCTCTACAGGGTCAAGCACGTCTACGTCGGCGCGTCCTATGCCGACACCAACCAAGACCTGATCGACCAGTTCACATGGGATACTGGCCAGCGCGACGCGTTCTACGGACTGTCGTCGCTCGTCTCGGCAGGGTTCGTCGGCACCACGAGCACCAAGATACTCGTCGAGGCAGAGTGCTTCGTGCCAGACGTATCTCAGGGCATCGGTTTCTACACGGTCGACTCGTATCCGATCGACGACACCGGCGTGACCGCGAACACCATCCTGACGCAGAACATCCCGTTCTACACCTCGATCCAGGAGGCGACTAACTACAACCTCCGAAACTGCATCGACCTGCGACTACACACCGCTAATACCGCTGCGCTGATCAACGTCATCTCATCCGCGACCATCAATCCCGCCAACACGACGACGTTCGCGGGCGTGCCGAGCAACCTGTTCGTGCCGGCGCCCGACTCCTCGTTCGAGTCTGACATCGAGTACTACCTCGGTAGACGAGACATCGTCGGACTTACTCCGAAGGGTACGGTCATCCACATCGAGGGTACTCCGTCTGAGAACCCGGCGCCTCCCGTCGACATCTCGGCGGGCATCACCCTAGCAACTGTGAACGTCCCTCCGTACCCGACCCTCGGAGTCGACCAGCAGGGCAACAACTATCCGACGGTCACCCTCCAGTACAAGAAGAACCGGCGCTACACGATGCGCGACATCGGAGCCCTCGACGACCGCCTGTCTCGCGTCGAGTACTGGACCGCCCTCAACGTCCTCGAGCAGTCTGCCAAGGACCTGCTCATCCCGAACGCATCGGGCGTCAACCGGTTCCAGAACGGCATCCTCGCAGACCCGTTCGTCGACAACAGCATCGGCAACGTCCTAGACACGCAGTACAACATCGCGATCGACAAGGCGGTGTCTGAGATACGACCGGTGTTCACTCAGACGCCGATCCAACTCAAGTACAACAGCGGTGCGTCTACAAACACGCAGGTATCTTCGAACGGTCGACTGATCCTACTCAAGAACGAGAAGGTCGCGGCGCCGTACCTGTTCCAGCAGTTCGCGACCCAGGTCAGGAACCCGTCTCAGGACGTCGCGTACCGCTGGGCCGGTCACCTCGACCTGACTCCCGACGGCGACTACCAGCCAGACGTCACGGTAAATCCGGCGACGATCGTTCCGATGGACCTCAAGATCGAGGGACTCGGCGCGGTCGGATCGGTGTGGCAGACGTTCTGGGGCGACTGGCAGGAGACCTCTCGGTCTTCGTCTGACTCCTCTGCGGTAGTAAACGAGGGCGGCTGGTGGGGCGACTGGTCTAAGGCCGGCAACGTCGTCTACGGACTCACCCCGACGGTAGAGACGACGACCACGACCGCGATCAACCAGATCAGGTCCGGCGTACAAGAGATCGTAGGAGAGAAGACCAACCTCTACAACCTCGGCTCTTACGTCACCGACGTCAGTCTTCAGCCGTACATCCGTCCACAGATGGTATTCTTTGCGGCTCACGGCCTCAAGCCGAACACGCAGCACTGGCCGTTCATGGACGACGTCCCGATCAGCAACTACTGCTCTAAGGCGGCAGAGGACAAGACGCTCATCCTGACGCCGACCCTGGTCAGTAACGGACTCGGCAGCATATACGGATGGTACGCGATACCGTCTACCGTCTTCCACGCCGGCGAGAGGGTGTTCAAGCTGTGCGACGTCGACAACCTGGTAACTAAGTCTACCGACATCCTGTCGAACGCGTCAGCCACGTTCTACGGCACGAACCTGGCCTACGCCAAGAACAACATCGAGCTACAGACGACGACCAGCACCCTCTATGCGAAGGCGGTACAACAGACTCAGACGATCTATACCTCGACGAGCTCGACCTCGGGCGGCTCGCTCGTGTCGGACGTCGTCAACTGTGACTGCTACACCTCTCCGTGCGCCCAGAGCTTCAGGCTGCCTCAGGAGATACTGTACGGGGAAGACATCCCGGTCATCTACGTCACCGCCATCGACCTCTTCTTCGAGAAGAAGGATCCTACCCTCGGCATCCAGATCATGGTACGAGAGATGGAGAACGGCTACCCGACCACGCGCATCGTGCCGTTCGGCTCAGTGCACCTGAAGAGCGCAGACGTCAACGTCTCAGAGGATGCGACCCTCGCGACGACCGTCACGTTCCCGGCGCCGCTGATGCTCGAGACAGGCAAGGAGTACTGCGTCGTCGCTCGCGCCGACGGGTTCAATCCCAACTACGCGCTCTGGACCGCGGCGCTCGGGGGCAGTCCGGACGTCACGACCGGCAGCCCGCTGTTCCACAACAGCTTCGCCGGCAACTTCTTCACCTCGTCGAACGACACCGGATGGACGGCGTACCAGCAAGAAGACATGAAGATGTCGGTGTATCGCTTGACGTTTACGGAACTCACGGGCACCGCAGTCCTCAACAACGACGACTCGGAGTACCTGAAGGTCGTCGACACCCTCGGCGAGTTCAAGATCGGCGAGACCGTATACTTCTCGAACAACGAGATCCAGACGGGCGGCGTCACTGCTGCAACCGGTAACAACATCGTCTTCGTAACGAGCACGACGGGCATCTCTAACCAGGACGCTGTCTACCTCTTCTCGAACACGAACGCACAGGCGTTCGTCGCCCTAGTCGCGAATACTCCTGCCAATACTACGGCACTGCTGCTGAATACTGCGCCCACGTTCACCGATGCGGACTGCTCCATCGGCAGACTGCGCAACCAGTCTCTCCTCAACGGCGTGCTGCTCGCGAACGCTCAGACCGAGGGCTTCAGCAACGTCGCTGCAGCTACTGTGGCCTACGGCGGCACCGGCTACGCGCCCGGAGACGTCGTCACGGTAGTCGGCGGAGACGGAACCGCGGCTACCCTCAACGTCCTAACGGAGTCGGGAAACGTCGCCCTTACCCTGTCGGTCAACACTGCGGGCAACTACTCTCAGATATATCCGGCGAACCTGTCGACTACCTACGTAACCGGCACGGGTACCGGCCTGCGCGTCGACGTCTCGTTGAACCGTCCCGACACGGCTCTGATGACCGTGGGCAACTCTACGGCCACCGGTACCTGGCACGCCACCTCGGGCACTCGCGTCATCGGTAGTCAGAGCAACGCGACTGCGGTGATCGTCCAGGTAGCAGACGTCCCGTACAACACGGTGATGCCGAAGCTGGCGATCAGCACCCCGAACGACACCGGTATCCAGTGGTGGATGAAGGGCACCGCTAACTCGGCCCTCTCGTACTCCGGCGACTCTGCGAACGTAGCCTTCACCTTCGCGCAGCAGCTAGAGCTCCGCGACCACGAGCGCGTCGTGATGAGCAGGTCTAACGAGCTCGTCTCGCTCGGCGGCGCTAAGTCACTGACCGTCTATGCAGACATGGTCTCGGAGTCTGAGAAGCTCTCGCCGGCCATCGACACGATCAAGGTGGGCATGCTCGGCATCCATAACCGGATCAACGCCGAGGACTCCGCCGGCCGAGTAGTCTTGTCCGAGAAGTTCAACGACGGCTTCGCGATCGACCGCTACATCTCTCGCGCCGTAGTACTCGCCGACGGTCAAGATGCAGAGGACCTCAAGGTCTTAATTGCGGCGTACAAGCCCGGCGGTACAGACATCCTAGTCTTTGCTCGTCTGATGAACGGAGTCGACGGTGACTCCTTCCGTAGCAAGGCATGGACGCAGATGACTACGTCTACGACGATAGTCGGCAGCAGGGACAACCCGAACGACTTCAACGAGTACGAGTACCACCTGCCGACTGGCACGTCAGACCCCGGCGACACGACTGCATGGTTGAACGACGGCAACAGCGGCATCGTGCGCTACACCAGCGCGACAGGTCAGATCTACGACACCTACAAGACGCTCGCGGTCAAGATCGTGTTCCTCGCAAACGACTCTGCGGTGGTGCCGCGAGCACAGGACATGCGCGCGATAGCGCTGGCGGCGTCCGGTTAATGACTCATGAGAGTAAAGGTCAAGAGTGATCCGAGTCTCGTTCGGGACACAAGCAGCAAGGCCATTCTGAATGTAAATAATAGAGCGCTGGAGGAGTATCGCGCTGCCCGCGAGGCGCGAATCCGCGAGAAGGCGGAGCACGAGAAACTCAAACAGGACGTCGACGACATCAAGAGCATGCTCCAGGAACTGCTAGCAAGTAGGACCAAGTGAAGTTTAAGATCCACGCGGCACGGCGTCGCAACGGCGCCGATGAGACTACCGTATTCCAGTACGACAACATGACCTCTGAGCTGCTCGACGCTCGCGGCGAGAGGATATTCGACGTCAGACGCACGGAGGCGCTCAAGGACTGGACGTTCGAGGACGCGCCGATCACCTCGCCCGGCGACCCGCTCGGCAAGAGCGAGACGCTCATCCGCGACCTGAAGATACAGCTCGGACTCTCCTGCAACTACTCGTGCGACTACTGCTCGCAGCGCTTCGTCCCGCACGCGGACAACGGCACGCCAGAGCAGGTAGAAAAGTTCATGCGGAACCTCGATTCGTGGCTGAAGAACGTGCCGGAGAAGATCGAGTTCTGGGGCGGCGAGCCGTTCGTCTACTGGAAGACGCTGAGGCCGCTCGCCGAGGCGCTGCGCGCTAAGTTTCCGACGACCGAGTTCGTCACGATAACTAACGGCTCCCTGCTCAGTCCAGAGATCAACGACTGGCTGGTCGCGCTCGACTTCCGAGTCGGCATCTCTCACGACGGACCCGGACAGCCGGTACGCGGCCCAGACCCCCTCGCAGATCCGAAGCAGCGCGAGCACATCCTTGATCTGTGGGAGCGCCTGTACCCGCTCGGACACATCAGCTTCAACAGCATGGTGCACCGAGAGAACATGGACCGCGCCGCTATCCAGAAGTACTTCGAGGACCTGCTCGGCGTCGAGAAGTTCAAGCTCGGAGAGGGCGGATTTATCGACACGTACGACGAGGGCGGGATGCAGAACACCGTCGGCAGCGCCGCCGAGCACCTCGGCTTCCGTCGACTGACCCTCGAACAGACGCGGGCCCGCGCCAACCTGAAGCTCGACGCGGTCTCAAAGCGCATCGAGGAGTGGATGAACTCCATCTCGGTCATGCGCCCCGCGAGCGCCCTCGGACAGAAGTGCGGCATGGACAGACTCGACACGATGGCGGTAGACCTCAGGGGCAACGTCCTGACGTGTCAGAACGTGTCTGCCGTGAGCGTCGCTCCGAACGGACGGTCGCACCTCATCGGTCACGTCTCTCGGATGAAGGACGTCAAACTGAGGACCTCGACTCACTGGTCGAAGCGTAAGAACTGCTCGGACTGTCCTATCCTCCAGGCGTGCAAGGGAAGTTGCATGTTTCTCGAGGACGAGTACTGGGACAAGTCGTGCAACAGCGCCTACTCAGACCACGTTCCGTTCTTTGCCGTCGCGATCGAGAGGATGACCGGGTTCCTTCCGTTCTACATCGAGTCAGAGGGATACCTGCCCGAGGACAGAAAGAATATCTGGGGCACGCCGCAGGCAGAGGCGGTCGTGCCGCCGGCGAGACAGCCAGAGAAAGAATCGGCGGCCGCATGAGCTATACGGTATCAGCGAGGAACAAGGAACCCGACCAGCGCATCGACGCCTTCTTGCAAGAGACGTACCCCGAGATAGTCGGCGACATCGACAGCGTCTTCGGATTCACCCAGCAAGCGACAAAGCTGTACGGGGGCAGGAACTTCTACATGAACCAGTGGGCGACAAGGCGGCGGATGCCGGACCTCACGCCCCGAGACGTCGACGAGCTGTACGAGAGCAACGTCGGTCTGCGCCTGCCCCTGACCAACCTCTATACGCCCCGTTCCGAGTACGAGGAGTCTAAGGGGTTCCTAGAGCAGCACTGTCGACTGGGCAACACCGTGATCGTCTACAGCGACCACCTAGCAGAGTGGATCAAGGAAGACTTTCCGAGGTACCACGTCGAGGCGAGCGTCATCAAGGAGCTCAACACCCTCGACAAGATCGAGAGGGCCCTGGAACTGTACGACTCTGTCGTGCCCGCCTTCGAGCTCCACGAAGACTACGAGATGCTCGACTGCATCAGGGACAAAGACAGGATCAGACTGTTCGCGAACGTGTCGTGCGAGCGGACGTGCCCCGCCAGGATCTGCTACGCCTTCTTCTCGAAGGTCAACAAGAATCCTCGAGACGTAAGCTCGCTCGGGCCCTCCTGTAGCAGGGAGGTGGAGAGACTCGCCGCGATGCGAACGCCGTCCGGCGGCATCCATAAATATGACGTAGAGCGCTACAAGAGGATGGGGTTCACCAAGTTCAAGATGCTCAGGTCCAAGAAGAACAACCCGGGGCAAGCCCACTAGCATAAATAAACGGCACGGAAGGGTCTGATGTCATCAATTAAAGTCTCAAGAGTTGCAAACAGTCAGTACTTTGGGACGCTCCTTACGCGCCTGAACCAGATCGCCGACTACATCTCCGGCCAGCTCGTCACGATCGACACGAGCGCCGGCGGCTCGATCAGTACCGGCAACGTCGCAGTCAACGGTCACTTTACCGCGAACGCGATGGCCACGCCCTCCCTGAGGGGCGGAAACAACACGGTCAGCGCTCCCCTAGTCATCAGTTCGAACGTGGTGATCGAGGACTACTACGGGGTCAACACCGTCTCGTTTACTACGAACGGCGCGTCGTCGCACCTAGCAGTGAACGCCAGCGTCTCGTTCAGCAACACTGTTACGGTCGGCAACGACTCTGTTAACGTGTACACTAACTCGACCGCGTTCACCGGCACGTCGAACAACTCCCTGTACCTCGGCGGCACCGCGGCAGCGGGATACCAGACCACCGCTGGACTGTCGTCGAACGTCTCGCACCTGACTGCTAACAACGCGACCCACGTCTTCGGTGCTACCGAGGGCAACTTTGCGGCGAACAACGCTGCGTACCTCGGCGGAGTCGTCGCCTCTGGCTACCAGACGACGGCCGGGCTAGCAGCGAACGTCGCGACTATGAGCGCCAACAATGCTGCGTACCTCGGTGGCACTGCGGCCGCGGGCTACCAGACGACGGCCGGGCTAGCAGCTAACGTCGCTACCATGAGCGCCAACAACGCTGGGTACCTTGGCGGCGTAGCTGCTGCGAACTACATCTTGAATACCGGGGGCGTCGTCGCGGGCAACCTGTCGTTCACCGGACTACTGACGATGCAGCAGGTGATCAGCGCCGGCAGCAAGGTCTCAGCAACTGCAGCCAGCGGCACCGTCGACTTCGATACGCTGGATGGATCTGCCATCTACTACACGACTAACGCCGCCGGCAACTGGATCTTGAACGTCAGGGGCAACAACAGTACCTCCCTAGACACGATGATGTCGGCGAACCAGTCTATCTCGATCGTCACCGCGATCTCTCAGGGTGCGACCCCGTACTACAACAACTCGTTCAAGATCGACGGCAGCACGGTAACGCCGAAGTGGCAGGGCGGCACCCCGATCACCGGCAGCGCGAACGGCGTGGACGTCTACTCCTACACCATCTTCAAGACAGGGAGTGCTGCATTCCAAGTGCTGGCGCTGCAGACTCAATTTAAGGTCTAATGAAAAAGCACAACCAACTCCTGCTGTCGTCGCTGCTCGGAGCCACAGCGCTGGCTACCTCGACGAGCGCTGACGTTCCCCAGACAGAGATCGTCAGGCGCAACGGTGACTTCGTAGAGCTCACCGGTACTGCAGAAGCGAGGCGGTGGTGGATAGACCGCGAGAGGCTGAGGGGCGGTTTCATCGAGGCCGCGGTTCCCGGACTCGGCTACTACCTGTTCATGAGTAAGAAGCGCACGACGGTCTCTTGCGTCCTCTTGATCACCGCGACCGGTACTTCGAAGTTCGCAGTTCCCGCTAACTGGAACAACGCCGACAACCGAATAGAGTGCTACGGCAGCGGAGGCAGCGGAAGCAGCATCTCCTGGTTCGGAGGGTACTACGGCGGCGGCGGAGGCGGCGGAGGTGCCTACGCGTTTGCGACGAACGTCACCCTGACTCCTCTCACCACCGTCGACGTGTGCGCGGCAGCCTACGGCGCGCCTGCCGGACTTGGCATCAACTCGTGGTTCAAGAACAACGCAGGCACTACCATAGTTGAGGCCGGGGGAGGCAAGACGCCCGCGAATACTGTATATGGCGGTGGCCAGAGCGGTGGGGCGGGGGGCGTAGTAGTCACGGGCTCTGGCTACTCAGGCGGCAACGGCGGTTCTGTTTATATGCCTGACGAGGGCAGCCCTGCTGGACAAGCTCAGGGCGGAGGCGGCGGGTGCGGAGGACCGAACGGGGCGGGTGCCAGCGGATACTGGCCGTACTACTATAGCGGTAGCGGTCTCGGCGGCGGAGGATATGCCGGTAACGGTTCCCCGTACGTCGACGTGCAGGGACACAACTACGGCGGAGGTGGAGCGGGACAGAGCGCTGGAGACGGCGAGAATCCTGACGGTGGACCGACATACGGCGCACAGGGCCTAGTCGTCATCTCTTATAACGGAACCGTATCGACGTCGACTCAGGCATTTACCAGCGGCTCGACGTTCTACGTACCGATGAACTGGAACAATGCGATCAACTTGGTCGAGGGCATCGGTGCAGGAGCTAACGGTGTTGCGAGTGTTCCGTGGCAGCATATGGGCGGCCCCGGCAGTGGCGGAGGAGCTTATGCTGCTCAGACTAATGTCGCCCTAACTCCGGGCACAGCAGTAACATATCAGATCGGCGCGCCGAGTGGTCCTGGTACTAGTACTCCTACTTGGTTAAAAAATAACAGCGGAACTATAGTGATGCAAGCTGCTGCTGGACTTTACGGTTCATGGGGAGGGCAGGTCGCTGATTGCATTGGTTCGCTCAAGGTCGCTGGTGGCGGGCCTACTGCCGGTCACGTCGATGATGGTGATACTGGATACGGCGGCGACGGCGGAACTGCAGCTGGTCCTGGCGGCGTCGGCAGTGGAACGCTGACGGGTGGCTATAACCCGGGAACTGGAGGAGGTGGAGGCGGATATCCGGATGGTTCAGGTTCACCGGGTAATCTTTACGGTGGTGGCGGTGGCGGTGGCGGTGCAGATCCCTATGGTGATATCGGATATCCTGGCGCTGGCCGGCAAGGAATACTGGTCATCTCTTACACACCCGCTGGGTGACATAAATAGAGCATGAAGATACTCATCCTCGTAGTTCTCGCACTAGCACTGACCTCCTGTGGCACGATGAATCCCAGCTGTCAGCCGTCTTGCTTCTCTCCGCTCAGGCTTCCAATCGGGATCGAGACATAGACACTCAAGGAGGGCGGCGTGACCAACAACATCTACCTCCTACTCGGCGGATTCGTAGGACCAGACGGCCCGCTTACTTCAGCAGGAATGTACCAGCTCGCCGGAATGCTCGAAAAGATTCCTGGAGCCGTCGTCAAGACCTACGTCTGGTCGGCGTTTGAAGAGGCCGCGAGAGACATCGGCGCACAGCCAAAAGACCACCTGATAACCGTCGTCGGATACTCCGGGGGCGGATCGCGCGCGACGTGGCTAGCCAACCTGCCCGCCAGGCCCAGGATCGATCTGATGGTGCTGTACGATCCGAGTCCGACCTGGCAGATGAAGTCTGTCGGAGAGAACGTAAAGAGGGCTATCTCGTACCACAATACCGCCCCGTACTTCCTAGGACTGGGCGGAGGAGTGCTCAAGGGACCGCACGTCACGCAGATAGACATAGCAGAGAACCACATGGTCGTCCAGGCAGACCAGGGACTACACGCCCGAACAGTCGCCGAGGTAAAGAAACTCATGGGTGCAAAATGATCGAGAGCCACGTCAACGAGGGACGCACTAAGGTTTCCCTCGCAAAGAAACTCAACCCCCTCTGGTGGTTCATGAACGACGTCGAGCAGACCGTCGAACAGGCGCCCTGGTACATTCCCGAGAAACCTCTGTGGTGGCGCTACGTCATGTGGACCTTCGTTCGCAACCCCCTGATGAACCTGCACTGCTTCGGATTCGGCTGGAGCTGGCTCTTGGTCGTCGCCGTGGTAGTCGCCCTCCACTTCTTGGTCGGCGCCTCCTGGTGGTGGCTCCTCTTGCTGCCGGTCTTTACCGGGGGGGTCCAAGACCGCAACTACGTAGTAACCGGAAGGGCGCCGGTGATGACGGTCCAGCGTAACGACCTCAACCCGCCAGAGACCGGGATCCAGTGGTGCGTCAGTTGGCTGCCGCTTCCCCTTCCGTTCGTCAGTTACTGCGGAAAAAAGACGGTGGCGTACCTAGGTTGGCAACCGTCTGGCGTGTTCAACGGCAAACTCGTTCCTGCCTGACCGCATAAATAATTCGTCACTATATACGGGACGTGAGTGAGATGAGCGTCAACTTTACGATGGTTATGATCGCCCGAAACGAGGCGAAGACCCTCCCGACCCTGTTTGCTTCCCTAAGAGAGTTCATGGACCGAGGCGGCGAGACCGTGCTGGTCGATACCGGTTCTACAGACGGCACGCCCGAGCTAGCCAGGAAGCTGGGATGCACCGTCGTCGACGAGGTCGGCGAGCGATTCATGATCACGGTCGACGAAGATACCGCTGGAAAGATCAACGAGCGCTTCGTCGTAGACAGCGAGCCGCTCATAGTCAGGGGCGGAGACCGACTGTTCAATTTCTCGGCGGCGCGCAACCACTCTGCGAGTCTAGCCTCAAATGACATGATAGCGACCCTCGACTGCGACGAGGCGTATACTAAGCTAGACATCGACGTTGTCCAGCAGTTCATTCGAGACGGCGTCGAGCAGTTCGAGTATAACTTCGTGTTCAGTCACGACGAGTTCGGCGCGGAGGTCATAAAATTCGTCCAGTGTAAGTTCTACAACCGTAAGAAGATGAGGTGGGTCAACTACGTCCACGAGATACTTGCTGGATCAGCCAACAGGATATTTCTTGGAGAAGACGTGATCAAGCTGGAGCACTGGCAGCAGCATGGTAGCGACCACCGCACGAAGTACCTAGCGGGACTGGCGCTTGACTGCTTCATGAGTCCAGACAACGATCGTAACAGTCACTACCTGGCTCGCGAGCTGATGTGGGCGGGTAGGCCGAGGTCCGCGATCAAGGAGTTCGAGCGTCACATCGCGATGGATCGCTGGCTGCAGGAGAAGGCGCAGTCTCAGATATTCTTGGGCGACTCTTACGGAATGATCGGCAACGAAGAGAAGCAGATCGAGTCTTACCACAAGGCGTTCCAGATGGACAGTTCGCGTCGGCAGCCTCTTATCTCTTTGGCGCTGCTGTACAAGGCGAAGGGCGACCACCAGCGCGCAGCTTGCTATGCCGCCGCGTCCCTGGAGATACCATGGTACGGGTTCTATGCGGACTTCAAGAACCACTACGCCGACCTTCCGCACTTCATCCTCTACACCAGCAAGTGGTTCATGGGAGACGTAGAGGGCAGCAGGCACCACTTCGACAAGGCCCTTGCGTACGCGCCCAACAACGGCCAGTACCTGTACCACAAGCCGTACTACTACCCCGAGAAGGTCTGACGTGCTAACGGCAGTCAATCTGTCATTGTCCTCTGCGTGCGGAGCAGACTGCGTGTTCTGCCCGTCAGACCGCGGGGCGCGCATATCGAAGAAGAACATGAGTCTCGAGGTCGCCTCTAAGATCATCGACGAGGTGACCTCGCTGGAGTTCATCGCGAAGTACCGGACGCACACGATGCACGTCGGGGAGAACGGCGACTGCTTCATCAACAAAGACATCGTCGAGATCCTACGCTACCTCAAGGCGCGCAACCCAGTCCGCGGTCCAGACTGGCAGCAGTTCCTGTACGTCAGCGTCTTCACGGACCTGCAGAACTTCACGCCCGCCATAATGGAGACCGTGTGCAAGGAGGGACTGATCAGTTTCGTCGGACTCAACGTCGACGGCGCCTCCGAGGAGACGTTCTCTGCTACCAAGCGTCTGTCTTCGAGGTACGTCAAGGAATATTTGCCCGAGTTCATTCGACTCCGTGAGAAGTATAGTGCTAAGATCGAGTTAGGTGTCCTGTCACTGACGATGCGACACTACGTGGACGCAGTGCGCAAGCACCTGAACCGAGATCCGATAAGGGTCAGGGACCCCGAGCAACTAAAGATGGCGGACGACTTCGAGCAGATCAAGGCGCAGATCCTACCGATGCTGAGGACTGGCGACACCCTCGAGCGCATGAAGCCCCAGTTCTGGGCAGAGCGCGCCGGAGTGGCGGCAGCGACCGTCGACTACACGAAGTACTACTGCCCGCTCATCGACCGCGTAGAGAACGAGGCGTTCATCGCGCCCGACGGCACGTGGTACGCCTGCTGCTTCGACAGCAACAACCAACTCGGACTCGGCAACGTGTACGAGAAGTCTATCGACGAGGTAGCACAGGGCGGGCCCCGCAAGAGACTGATCAAGCTCCTGAAGAAGCAGAAGTTCGGAGACATCGGCGGACCGTGCGCCACCGTCAACTGCTGCCAGTACGGGATCAACGAACCGGAGAAACTGAGTGACGACTCCACAGTTTAGCATCTGCTTCATCACCAGGAACGAGGCAAAGACGCTTCCGATAGTGCTCGACACCCTGATAAACTTTCAGAGGGACGGCGGAAAGATCTACGTGTACGACACCGGCAGCACAGACGACACCGTTGCCGTGGCGCGTGCTCGCGGGTGCCTAGTGAAGGAGGTCGGCTCCAAGCACGTCCACGTGCTCTCGAAGGAGGAGTCCGACGCGATCAACGCGCCGTTCGTCCATACCGGCGAGGCACCGATCGTCTATCCAGGCGCTACCTACTTCAACTTCGCAGAGGCGCGCAATGCCGCGGTCGCCGAGATTCCAGACACAGACTATGTCTTCTGTCCCGACGCGGACGAGACCGTAACTCACCTGGACCACGACAAGATAAACGAGTTCATCAAGGAGGGGTACACCCACTTCAAGTACACGTGGGTGTGCGTGCACGACCCCTTTGGAGGCGACCTGGTCACACAGATCCAGTGCAAGTTCTACGACCGGCGAGCGGTCGAGTGGAGGGGGCGCGTCCATGAACTCGCCACTCCAAAGGAGGGTGTCGTACCCAAGGTAAAACTGCTCGACGAGATGGTCCTTCGTCTGGATCACTGGCAGAACTACGAGACTACTAGAACATACCTGATCGGCCTGGCAGTCGACTGTTTCAAGGATCCGACTAACGACCGCAACTCTCACTATCTTGCTCGAGAGATGAAGTGGAACGGTCGACCGCGTGGTGCTCTCGAGGAGTTCAAGCGCCAGCTGACTCTTGCACCGGCGTCCGAGGCAGACCGCGAGTGGCTGCCGCCGTTCGCGCCTCGAAAGATAGAGTCGATGATTTACATTAGCGAGATCCTCAAGGACCAGGGGAAGCTAGACGAGGAGCTAGACTGGGTTCATCGGGCGATGATCTTAGAGCCTACTCGACGAGAACCGGTGTATCGACTAGCGCAGATCTATCAGGCCAGGAGCCTGCCTATCGCGGCCAAGGCCTATGCCGCGGCGGCGGCAGTGTTTGACTGGGACTGGACCTACGGAACTAACCGGGCGCTGTTCGCTGCCCAGCCGCGCGAGATACTCTACTGGGCGTGCGGCTGGACCGGAGACCTAGAGGGAGCGCGGAAGTACATCTTGGAGTGCCTGGCACTGAACAGAAGCAACCCCATCTACATTCGTGACACCCAGTACTACTTCGAGTATCCGGCGACGACCAAAGAGGGATGGATGTCGTATCCGGAGCAACTCTTCTTGTTCAGGCAGGCAAAGAACATGGAGTCGGTCATCGAGCTCGGATCGTGGAAGGGAGCGAGCACCTCAGCACTGTGCGCGTCGGGCTGTCCGAGCGTGACCGCGATAGATCACTGGAAGGGATCGAAGTTCGAACCAGACGCCCACGCTGAAGCGATCACGGGAAGTGTCTTTGAGCAGTTCAAGAAGAACACTGCCGAGTACAAGAATCTGAGGTACGTCAACGCAGATATCAATGACGCGGTGAGAGACGTCCAAGACTACTCGGTAGATATGGTGTTCATCGACGCCGGCCACACCTACGAGGAGGTCAGGAACGACATCCGCAAGTGGCGGTCGAAGGCGAGGATCTTGCTGTGCGGACATGACTACGGCACGGGCTGGCCTGGGGTGATGCGCGCGGTCGACGAGGAACTTGGCGCGGTCGACGGAGTCGAGCATACCGTCTGGTACAAGTGGGTGAACAACCCTCGCGTGTCGATCTGCGTTCCCACGATAGGTCGCCCCGAGAAACTTCACAGGCTGCTGGAGACGATAAAGACTACAGCCGAGTACGACAACTACGAGGTGCTCGTTGCAGCAGACGAACCGCGCCCGAACAACGTCGGCGCGCCGAAGATGCTCGCCAAGCTAGTGGCGCGCAGCAAGGGCGAGCTGGTGATGTTCCTCGGCAACGACTGCGTTCCCAAGGCCGGTTTCTTGAGGGAGGCGGTGTGGGAGATGGCGCGACGGTTTCCCGAGATGGACGGCATGGTCGGACTCAACGACGAGTACTGGGGCAAGAACCACGTCGCGCCGCACTGGCTGGCGTCGAAGAAGTTACTGCCGTATCTCGAGGGAGAGTTCTTCCACACCGGGTACAACCACACCGGGTGCGACAACGAACTGCTGGCGCGAGTAGAGATGATCGACAAGTACTCGTGGGCAGAGAAGTCTAAGATCTGGCACGACCACCCGATGATGAGCGGCAAGCGAGAAGACATGGACGAGTACTACCAGGAGGCATACGCCAGCGCTCGACACGACGCCGACGACAGACTCTACGCAGAGCGAGCAAAGAAGTACGGGTTTGATGGAAGGAAGTGGACGTGATACCCCATCGGATATTCACCGTGTGGTTGGGCGAGGAGATGCCGGACCTCGTGAAGCACTGCATCGAGACACAGAAGATACCGGGGTACGAGCACCGTCTGATCACCCTAGACAACTGCTTCAAGGACGCGGAGTACATCCAGCAGGCGTTCAACTCGCCGCTCCGTAAACAGAAGTGGACGCGCGCGGTCGACTACCTCCGGGTGCACTACCTAGACACCGAGGGCGGCATCTACCTAGACGCAGACGTCGAGATACTGCCGGGAAAGAACTTTGACGAGTGCTGTAAGTTCAGGATGTTCACAGGCATCGAGGGAAACGGCTTCATCGGGAGCGCGGTGATCGGCGCCGAGAAGGGATACCCGTTCCTGAAGCAGTGGCTGAATGAGACGGTCACCAAGTTCAGGGGCGACGACACTAAGAACTTCGAGTCGTCGATGCAGGTCCTGTACGACGGATACGTCGGACAGAAAGAAGAGTATCGAGACTGGTACCGAGACTGGTTCATGAACTATCCCGCCTACTACTTCTATCCCTACGACCACCAGACAGGAAAGGTCGACGTCCGGCCGGAGTCGATCACCTACCACCACTTCATGAAGTCGTGGTGCGAGTATGACCCCGCGACCAACACCTGGAACCCCGCAGTCTGATGATACCAAAGATAATCACCTCGATGTGGTTGGGGGACGCGATGCCGGCGATCCTGCACGACTGCGTCAAGACTCACAACGCGCAGCCGGGGTTCCAGCACCACTGGGTGACCAACGCCGACTACTACAGGGACTCGCGGTACGTCAACGAGTGCATCGAGGCGCGCAAGTTCGCAAAGGCGTCTGACTACCTGCGGATGTACTACCTCGAGCAGCACGGGGGCATCTACCTGGACGCCGACACCACGATCATCAAGCCCCTGGACAGGTTCCTCGAGCACACCATCTTCGCGTGTGAGGAAGAGAACTACTTCGTCGCGAACGGCATCGTCGGAGTCGTTCCCCACCATCCCCTGGTCCAGCACTACCTGAAGACAGTCGAGGAGAACTTCCGCGGCGGCGGAGACCTAGTGTTCCAGCCCGGAATGTACCTCTGGACCGAGCTGGTCAAGCACAGTCAGTGGTCGAGGGACGTGACCCTCTATCCCCAGGAGTGGTTCCTTCCGTACAACTGGCAGACCGGCATCACCAAGATGACCGAGAACACTCACACCACCCACCTGTACCTAAAGTCCTGGCTGTAGGTCTTCCAATGTGGGATACCTGGGCATAAATACCATGAAGAAGGCAGAGTTTTGCCTAACCTCGGGGTATTCCGTTGAGTGGAAAAGTCAATCTTGTCATAGAGCAGGGAACCACATTCACCACCATCCTGGACATGAAAGACAGCGACGGGCTGCCGCTGAACGTCGCAGACTACACCGCTGATGCACAGATCCGCAAGTTCTATACCAGTTCTAACGCGATCCTCTTTAATACTACTCTGAACTCCGACAGTTCCCTGACGCTGACCCTGGATCCCGAAGACACGGTCGACGTCGAGCCGGGCAGGTACGTCTACGACGTCAAACTGACCCACGGCAGCGGAATCATCCTTCGCATCCTTGAGGGCATCGCCACCATCACACCAGACGTTACGAGGTAACCGTGGTCGCTAAATCCCCGATCATCGTAACAGTCAGAACAGAGACTCCCCCTGTCAATACCGTCACCGTTAGAGGAACAGCGGTCGGAGCGACCGGATATACCGGCTACACTGGTTCTGCTGGATACGTCGGGTACGACGGCCCTACCGGCGCGACTGGCTTCACGGGCTACACGGGCGCTGGTGCGTTCACCGGCGCGACCGGGTACACGGGCTACGTCGGCGATATCGGCGCTACCGGCTACACCGGTTACACCGGTGCGGGAGCCTTCACCGGCACTACCGGCTACACCGGCTACACCGGCTACACCGGCGAGACAGGCTATACCGGCTACACCGGCGAGACAGGCTATACCGGCTACACTGGCACTACCGGCTACACCGGCTACACCGGCGCTGGTGCATTCACCGGCGCTACTGGCTACACCGGCACGATCGGTGCTACCGGTGCGACGGGATATACAGGCTACACCGGCTACACCGGAGCTACGGGCTACACCGGCACCACGGGCGCTACCGGTTATACAGGCTACACCGGAACTACCGGTGCGACCGGCTATACAGGCTACACGGGTCGTACCGGCTACACCGGATATACCGGTGCGGGTGCCTTCACTGGTGCTACGGGCTATACCGGCTTCACTGGTCCTATCGGAGCGACAGGCGCTACAGGCTACACCGGCACTACGGGTGCTACCGGCTACACGGGCTACACCGGTGCAGGCGCTTTCACGGGCGCTACTGGCTATACCGGAACTTCTGGCGCTACCGGCTACACCGGCTACACTGGTACCGGCGCCTTTACTGGCGCTACTGGCTACACCGGTTACACTGGTCAGGCAGGTACCTCGCTCAACATCAAGGGCGCAGTAGCTAACTATGCAAGTCTGCCCGGAAGTCCGGCTTCGGGCGACGCCTATATCACTACAGATACCGGGCACTTGTGGGTCTGGAACGGAGCGTCGTGGACAGACGCTGGACAGATCGCTTCGCCGACTGGCTACACAGGCTACACCGGCTATAGCGGCTTCACGGGCTACACGGGCGCGGGCGCCTTCACCGGTACTACCGGCTATACCGGAACTACCGGCGCTACGGGCTACACTGGCTACACCGGCGCCACAGGTGCTACTGGCTACACCGGCTATACCGGTGTTGGCGCCTTCACGGGTGCGACCGGCTATACCGGCTTCACTGGCTACACGGGCGCAGGCGCGTTTACCGGCGCTACGGGCTATACGGGATACTCTGGTCGCACGGGCTATACCGGCTACACTGGTAATATAGGTCCTACGGGCGCCACCGGCTACACCGGCTTCACTGGCGCGGGCGCGTTCACCGGCGCGACCGGCTACACCGGCGCTACCGGCTACACCGGTTACACCGGCGCAGGCGCCTTCACCGGTGCCACCGGCTACACTGGCTACACGGGCGCAACCGGCACTACCGGCTATACCGGCTACACCGGCGCAACCGGTACGACCGGCTACACTGGCTATACCGGCGCCGGTGCGTTCACCGGCGCTACAGGCTATACGGGCTTTACTGGCTACACGGGCGCGGGTGCCTTCACCGGCGCAACCGGTTACACAGGGTATACAGGCGCAACCGGCGCTACCGGCTATACCGGTTACACCGGCGCAACCGGAACTACTGGTTACACCGGATACACCGGTGCTGGTGCCTTCACCGGCACTACAGGCTACACGGGCTATACCGGAACCACGGGCGCAACTGGCTACACCGGATACACGGGTGTGGGTGCGTTCACCGGCGCAACCGGCTACACCGGATATACCGGCGCCGGTGCGTTCACCGGCGCTACAGGCTACACGGGCTATACCGGAACCACGGGCGCAACTGGCTACACCGGATACACCGGCGCGGGTGCGTACACTGGAGCTACGGGCTATACCGGTTACACCGGCGCTGGTGCTTATACTGGCGCAACAGGCTATACAGGCTATACCGGATACACAGGACGCACGGGCTACACCGGCTACACCGGCACTGGTACTGCAGGTGCTACTGGCTACACGGGCTACACCGGCGGACTCGGCATGTCGGCCTGGCAGGTCAAGACTGGAACATACACCCTAGTCAACAACGACCGCATCATCGCTGACACCAGTGGCGGGGCCTTTACACTGACCCTGCCGGCGACGCCATCTGCAGGATACTACGCCGCGTTCCTCGACCTAGCATCGACCTGGTCGTCGAACAACGTGACCATCGGTCGCAACGGCTCGAACATCCAGTCGTTGGCGTCAGACCTCGTCTGCGACGTCTCCGGGGCATACTTCCAGCTCGTCTATACTAACTCGACGGTGGGATGGGACATCACTGCGACGGCGGGTCCGATAGGTCCAGCTGGTCCTACCTCTATCTCACAGAACAGTCAGAGCGGCGACTACACGACCATAGGAAGCGACAGCGGCAAGCACATACTGCACCCGGGTACTGACACCAGCGCGAGGACGTTCACGATCGACAGCAACGCCAACGTCGCCTATGCCGTCGGAACGACCATCACGTTCGTAAACCAGTCCGGAGCCGGCACCCTGACCATCGCCATCACGGCCGATACCATGCGACTCGCTCCGACGGGCGACACCGGCAACCGCACTTTAGTACCCAACAGCATCGCGACGGCGCTAAAGATAGGCACGACTGAGTGGATAATCTCTGGAACTGGGATTTCTTAGTATGAGTAGCATAGCTCAGACACTGTTGGCAGAAGCGAGCAGCATCGCGATCGACCTCAACTTTGCTAACCAGAAGTACTATCCCTCGGGCGCCATAGACAATTCGATATCTTCTCCTGCTGTTGATCTAGACCTATCAAACAACACGGTACGGTACGGCGGCGGGTCGCTGTCGACCTACCTGTCGAACAGCTGTGCCTCCGGTGGCTACGTCACCAACGCGGACGGCACCCTAACGTGGGCAGCGGCGGACACTCTGCGAATTGGCGACGGGACCGGATTGCTGGTGGAGGAGAGCAGAATCAATATTCTTTATCCGTCTGTGCCAGATCATGCTGGAACATGGACTGAGCAGCGAGGTGCGGTGGCGGTTAATTCAACGACAGCACCTGACGGCACGTCGACAGCTTCAAAATTTACTGAAGATAGCACCGCCTCCAACAACCACTATATCCAGCGTAGTCTAATAACCATTACTGCAAATACAACTTATACGGCTTCGTGTTTTATAAAAGCTGGAACAGGCACAGCGCGAAGATACACTAGATTGTCTGTGTGGGATGATAATACTGGCAATAATGTATTTTGGGCAGAACTTGATCTGCAAACTGGCACAATATCCTCCACCGGCACGCATGGCACCGGAACATATACGTCATCATCGGTCACTGCACTAGCTAATGGTTGGTATTATTTAACAGTAACAGGGAAAGTTGATGCCAGCAGCACAAGTGCTGACTTCTGTCTGTTTCTGGTAGATGTATCTGGATCAGTAAGCTATAGCGGAGATGGTACTGGATCACAGTATTGGTGGGGCGCACAACTCGAACTCGGCTCCTTCGCTACCTCCTACGTTCCAACTACCACTGCGTCGGCGACGAGAAATGCGGATGTGGTGACGGCATCTGGAACACTGGCGTCATCGCTCAACGGTGCGTCAGCAGCATCTCTGTTCGTTCAGACCAACGGCATGTCTATAATTTCAAATTCAGATATTCCTGTAGTGCTGTGGCGCGATCACAACTACTTGTTTGGTACCAATGGATATTCTAGTCCGTCGACCGCGATGATCTTGACCGGAACAGCAAACATCGGCACACATATTGGTTCGGGAACCTTTGCGGGCACGACGAGATGGGTGCTTGGATACGACGGTACTACTGCTTCTCTAGTCGGCAACAACGGAACAGTTGGCAGTGACGCCTATACTATAAGCAACCTGAGCGGTACCATTCAGTTCGGTGGTTTTTACACGAACACTAATCAGATGATCGGCGGCTACATCCAGCGCATAGCCGTCTGGAGCACCCGCCTCTCTGATACCCTCTTGCAGTACCTGTCCTCCAAGGAAATGACGGCGGGCGACCTGTGGAACAGCAACGCCTCCGGCGGCTACGTCCAGAACGCGGACGGCACGATGACCCTAGTCCCGGCTAACACCCTGAGGATAGGCAGCGGCAAGGGCTTGCTGGTAGAAGAATCGCGCACCAACTCGATCACGAACAACTCGATGCAGGGAGTCGTCCTGCCGGCGGTCGATCTCGACCTCAACAACAACACCGTGCGCGTAGGCGGCGGATCGCTGTCCGATTATCTTTCGAACAGCAACGCCTCCGGCGGCTATGTCACTAACGCAGACGGCACCCTGACCTGGGTCGGCGCGAACACCCTGAGGGTCGGTACCGGCACTGGACTGCTGGTGGAGGAGGGCAGGACTAACCTGTACATACGCAGTCAGGACTATACTGCTACGGGTACGTGGACCGTGGCAAACGGCACCCTCACGAACTCGTACGCCGCGCCCGACGGAACCAGCACCGCCTTCAAGCTGCTAGAGGGCACTGGCTACCACAACTGGACCATCACTCCCGCCGTAGGCATGGGCGTCAGCGCGTCGACCACGTACACCTCGTCGGCCTACGTGAAGGCCCTGAACGGGCGACGATGGGTCATATTTCAGATCAACAACCAGGACACCAGCGCGGCCCTCTGCGTCTGGTACGACCTGACGAACGGAGCCGTAGGAACGATCGGCGACCTGATCGCTGGCTTTACTAACAAGTCAGCGACCATCACGTCGCTGGCAAACGGCTGGTACCGCATCACGGTTACCTACACGACGACCTCAGGAACGACCGCGATCGGTCACTTTCACGCCGACGACGCCGCCGACAACGGCGACAGGTTCGCTACGGGCGACGGAACAAAGGGATACTACCTCTGGGGAGACCAGCTGGAGCTTGGAGCCTTCGCTACTTCTTATATCCCGACCGTCGCATCACCCGCGGCGAGGAATGCGGACGCGGTGACTGCGACGGGGGCGCTGAATACCAATCTTGCTCTTACGACCGCATCAATATTTGCTCAGACATATGGAATAGTCGACCCTAGCAGTACATATCCTCGCATCATCGATTGGAACAGCCAATTCTGGTGGTATTTATATCATGGCGGATCCTATCAAAACGTCACGTCTGACGGGACAACCGATAACGCTGCTACTTTCGGTTCGGGAACTTGGGCTGATGTTGCTCGTCACGCAATTAGTTTCAGCGGGACGTCCTTTTCCGGTGCCTCCAACAATGGGTCGGTGGCAACCAATACAATATCGGGAAGTTATCGTTCTGGCACCGCTCAGATCGGTGGAAATGCGGGCGGAAATAGAATATTAAACGGCTACATCCAGCGCCTCGCCGTCTGGTCCTCGCGGCTGACGGATACGCAGTTGCAGTATTTATCTTACCACGGTGGTGTACTGCCGAATATTTGGAGTTCTTATGATCCTGACGGGTTGACACTCGATGTAATTGGCGCAGGCACCGAAGATGGTATTGATTACATTGATGTGCAAGTGTCAGGAATTGGAGGATCGGTTGGTGTAACTACAATAGTGTTTGATACTATCGCAGCAGCTCCTGGTGATATATGGACTGAGTCTTTCTTCTTGACAAAGCTGGCTGGCAGTACATCAGGATTTGCAAACTTTCAAATTGGCTTGAATTTTTTTGACTCAGGTTATGGATATTTAAGCACTTCTAGCGCCGTTATTGCTCCACTGGCAGGGGCTCTTGGACTCAATCGTTACTCCAAGACAGCAACTGCACCTGCCAATACCGCTTACGTTCAACCGCTGATAATTTTTATCACTACAAACGGTGTTGCTGTGGACATCACTCTCCGTATCGGCTGGCCGCAGATGGAACTCGGCGCGTTCGCCACCTCGCCAATCCGAACGACGAACGCAGCGGCGACGAGAAATGCGGATGTGGTGTCGATCGCTAGTACTGCCGCAACACTGTTGCAGACCCTGACATTCTCTGGTTTAGTCGTTGGTTCTGGCACTGCGGCAGTTCAAACTACGAATTCGACGCCGACTTACGTCCTCCTTGACCTCGACGGCTATAACAACAACACACCCGCGTACATCCACGAGAACAATCCTAGCTATATGTTTACTTATGCCACTAGCGGGCCAGCTTTGCAGGTGCCTTACGGATCGGGAGACATGGACGCGCTCACTAGGGTCGCTTTTGGATACAGTGGGTCAGGCCGGTCGATAGTCGTCAACGACAGTTTGGTGACTACCGATGCAAAGCCACTCAGTGCAGCTACCGATACTCAACTGGGATCGGGAGGGGGCGCGCACCAGTACGGCGGCTACTTCCAACGCCTCGCCCTCTGGAGCACCCGACTTCCCAACGTAGCGCTGAAGGCGCTGACTGCCGACCCGCCTCCTCCGGCCATAGTCGACCTGGACCTGGCAGGCGGCCTAGTCAGGGCCGGAGTACCCGCCAGCTCGTTCACTGACTACCTGACTTGCTCCAACGCCTCCGGCGGCTACGTCACGAACGCTGACGGCACGCTGACGAACGTCGCGCCCAATACGTTGCGGATCGGCACAGGTACTGGATTGTTGGTGGAGGAAAGTAGGACGAACGGAATACGCAATAATTCGATGCAGGGTGCGTCGGCTGGAACGCCCGGGGTTCTACCAACAAATTGGTTTTCATTGAATGACTGGAATACTAACGGAATTGCTAATGATGTTATTGGCGTTGGCGTCGAAGATGGCATCGACTACATAGACATTCGCTGGCACGGTACGGGTGGCGCTAGTTTTTCAACGGCGTCGGATATTGGGTTTGATTATCCGGCGGCCACTGTGGGGCAAACATGGTCGCATTCTGTGTATTGCCGGATGGTTGGGGGAAGTCTAACAAATATCTCAAATATAGCTATTGGGATTGTTGAAGCAAATTCTGGATTTTCTTTTTTAGCGGAGCCCGTTGACACACAGTTTACACCCACAAGCTCTCCGCTTAGAACACAGAGGATCACTCAAACTGGGACGACTACGCAGGCAACAACCGCAATGGTTGAAGGGGCGCTAGGCGTTCACTGTCCTATTGGGGTACCCATAGATATTACTCTGAGGATCGGTTGGCCCCAGTTGGAATTAGGAAACGGCGCAACATCCCCGATTAGAACCACATCGGGTACCGCCGCACGCTCGGCTGATAATATCTCGGGTATTGGAAACCTTTTGTCTGCGCTAAATGGTGGCGCGGCGACGGTTGCAATAAAATGGAAACAATCGAATGCTGACGCCGTATATTCCGCCCTTAACTGCTTATGGGCCGCGCGCACCGATGACAATAATCGCATTATTCCGCTCTATCTCGATACCGCCGGCAGCATCAGCCAGCGCATAACAACTAGCGGAAGTTTACAGGCAATTAGTGTGGGAACGGCGGCTATCGGCACGAATAAACTAGTTTCGGCGTGGAATGCCGCTGGTCAGGCGGCATCACTGAATGGCGCTAGTGTAATAACTGGCGCTATACCAGCGGGCGGCATTCCCGCAGTCAGCAATGTTGATGTTGGATGCTATCTGACGTTTGGCGGGGCAAATTATCTAAATGATTACATTCAGCGCCTCGCCATCTGGAACACCCGCCTTTCTGACCTACAGCTGCAAGATCTGACCGCCTCGGCCGTCATCGACCTCGACATGTCGAGCATCCCCGTGAGCGTCAAGGGAGGAACGCTGACGAGCAGCCTGTCCAACAGCAACGCCTCCGGCGGCTACGTCACCAACGCTGACGGCACGCTGACGTGGGTTGGAGCGAACACGCTGCGCGTTGGAAATGGTACTGGCCTGCTGGTGGAGGAGAGCAGTATAAATTACTCAACTGATTCTCAAAATGGGTTTAATAATGCTACATATTGGGTTCTAGAAAATCTTGGTACAACAACAGATGGAGCAATAACCGCTCCAGACGGCACGACTACCGCAACGCTAATAACAGATAATACCACAAATGGCCCTCATGATGTTAATAAATACGATAGTTTAAATACTGGAGTAGGAAATACCACAACATTATCGGTATATCTTAAAAAAGGAACGGCTAATTATGCCTGTGTAACTGATTTCGGGCCGGGCGGTGGGGCTTATTGTTATTCTGTTGTGTTTGATCTTAATTTGGGCGTGACAGGTGAAACAAAAGTAGGTGCATCTGCCACTCTTACAAGCTATTCAATTATTGCGTTGGCAAATGGCTGGTACAGATGCTCAATTACCGGAGTTAATTCTCATCCTAGTGATGGCCGTCATTGGCCATGCATTGGTTTTGCGGCAGCAGCTAGTGGAAATGTATTTAATTCCCTTCAACAACCTACTTATGTTGGCTCTGGGAACACCATTTATATCTGGGGAGTCCAGCATGAACAGCGCAATTTTACCACTTCTTATATCCCCACCACCAGCACGGCGGCGACGCGGAATGCGGATGTAGTTAGTGCCTCGGGCACCCTATTGACGCTGCTTAAAGGTTCCAGTACAGGACCTCTTAGTGTTTATATACAGGCACTTCGTTATGCGACTCAATCTGCTGATGGCACACTTATAATGAGTCCTACTACTGGGGCAATTACTTTAGGTGATCAAGATGGTGGCTCTTTATCTGAAGGCTTAAATTCTGTAAGTTATCTTGCTCAAACAACAAATTTGACCCAAGGGATAACACAGAAAATCTCAGCAGCGTTCATGGTAAACAGTAATGCTGTTGTTCTGAATGGAGGTACCGTAGCCACTAATTCAAATGCAACTACTCCGATTGCCGGGACTGCTTATTATATCGGCATCAGCAACTCTGGTTCCGCCGCATTTAATGGATACGTCGCTCGTCTCGCCATCTGGAACCTGCGCCTCTCTAACGCCAAGCTCCAGGCCCTTACCGCATAAATACTCAATCTACGGAGGTTTACTGATGTACGACCACTTGATAAAGTTCGACACCGAGGCCCACGCCATCGCCGATCCGGTGATCGGTAAGTACTACGTTCCCCCGCGCACCGGACGGGCTGGCGAACCCGATTTTCCGGGGGGCTGGCGCGCTGACGTCTGCTTCAAGACCCAGGTCTATACCGTGACCGGCCAAGAGACGGTGACCGTTCCTGACCACTCTGGGGGCACGCAGACCGTCGTGCGAGACGTCCGGGCCTACTCCACCGACTTCTATGTCTGGATCTCGACGACTACGGACGACCAGGACATGGCGAACGTCCCGGCGTGCATCCTCACTCGCAACCGCGACGCCGCTGTAGGCACCGACCCGTTCGTCACTAAGAGTCTGGTGCAGCTCGCGGACCTCCCGGCCATGCGGATCGAGCCGGTGATCGCCGGATCGGCGTACCCCCATACCGAAGACGACTGGGCGAACGTTCCCTCGGACGCCGTAGTGACCGAGGCCGTGCTGGCTGCTGATACTTTTTCTGCCAAGCCGCTGTTGGAGGCCGTAGCCCTTCCGCCAGATACTGTGCTAAGGACTGTGAGCATGGGACTGGCTAAGTCGCTGGGGGGCGGCAAGCTGATCAAGGCTTGATGGACGGGGATAAATATCCCTGACGCGACGTAAGGGCAAACAGTGACTCTACTCTCTACCAAACTAACGACGGTCGGCGCTACCGGATATACTGGCTACTCCGGTTATACTGGCTATACTGGTCTTGGTAACTTTACCGGCACTACCGGCTATACCGGCTACACGGGCCGGACGGGCTATACTGGCTACACCGGCTACACCGGCGCGGGTGCGTACACCGGTACTACGGGATACACTGGTCAAACTGGCTATACCGGCTACACTGGCACCGGCGCAACCGGCTACACTGGCACCACCGGCGCGACAGGCTATACCGGCTACACGGGCTACACGGGCTACACGGGCTACACGGGCGCGGGCGCCTTCACCGGCGCTACCGGCTATACTGGACAACAGGGTGCAGCTACCGGCTACACCGGCTACACTGGTCCGAGTACGGCACTGCTTAACCTGCTCCGCGTCTATACTACTACTGGAAACTCGTGGTCGAAGGGCAGCATCCAGTATATCATCGTCGAGTGCGTCGGAGGCGGCGGAGGCGGAGCTGGAAGCACAGCGGGAACTGCCTCTGGATCTGGCGGCGGAGGAGGCGGCTACTGTCGCAAAAGAATTGCTGCTGCTTCCTTGGGCGCTACCGAGACAGTCACCCTCGGAACCGGAGGCGCTGCCGGTGTCTCGGGCACTGCAGGAGGAGCGGGCGGAACGACCAGCTTTGGCACGACCGCGTTCTGTACCGCATGCGGCGGCACCAACGGAGTGACCGGCGGCGCACTGGCACCGGTAGCCGGCGGCGTCGGCGGACTCGCTACCTCGGGCGACATAAATATCCAAGGAGAGGCAGGGTGGGGTGCCGGTTCTACCAGTACCGCTGTCTCGGGTGGCGCAGCGGGTTCGTCCATAGCAGGCGCCGGAGGAAACTCAGTACTTGGCTTCGGTGGCATCTCTGCTCTAAAGGGCGCGACCGGCGCGCCTCCGGCCGGCATGACGACGAACAAAGATGGTCAACTCTACGGCGGCGGCGGAGCGGGCGGAGCGGGCGTCTCTGGTACCTCGGCATGCGGCGGAGTCGGTAGGGGCGGAGTCGTGATAGTCTGGGAGTACATCTAGACATGAAGAAGGCAAAGGTGAGCAACGGAGTCATTCATCATGTCTGGCCGTGGGTAAAGATCCTTCCAGACGGAACTAGGGTCACGAAGGAGCTCCCTCCGCACTACAGGGGACGCGATCACCTAGCAGAGGGATGCGACCACCAGTTCAGCGAGGAAGACCGACACTGCGTCAAGTGCGGCGGTCACCTGCACGGAGGAAAGTCGCCTCCCGACTGTCTGATCGACGTTCCTGATGACGTACAGCCCGGTTGGGTGTGGGACGAGGCACAGAAGAAGTACGCGCCTATAGTCAAGAAGCCTATCCCAGAAGCTAAGATCCACAGTGACTTGCTCCAGGTCGTCTCAGAAAAACTTGGAATCCCGTACGACGACCTGTGGAAAGAAGTCATGGACCGTAAGAGGACTAGAAAAGCTAACAAAGCTAAGACGAAGGCGCCTAAGAAATCAGTATAGTGACTCAGTGAGTGAGGTTTGGATATGATGCTGCTGCCGAGAAAGATCGACACCGTGACCTTCGTTGGTCTGGGCGCGTCGTGCTACGACTGGGTGCACGCGACCTATAAGGACTTTGAGGACCAGGGAGAGGTTTGGACGATCAACGCCGGTGCTAAGTTATTCCGACACGACCTCGTGTGGGACATGCACACTCCAGAGTGGCTGGCAGAGAAGAAAAAAGACTTTCAGCCCGCCATCGATC